>Ga0208645_1000171_pt1 | contig 90822 bp, 125 predicted proteins | sample VirMetDEL_Sep_01_FD_184519 | JGI IMG/M metagenome (GOLD analysis project Ga0208645, IMG submission 184519) | Aqueous microbial communities from the Delaware River and Bay under freshwater to marine salinity gradient to study organic matter... | ecosystem: Environmental > Aquatic > Marine >... | reverse complement strand
ATAAGGTCTCAATGCTATTTCACAGCAAGGATTCGTTCCCCAATCTTTGTCATTACTAAAGTAAATACCCGGTTCTCCTGCGCCAGATTCCTGAATTCTTTTCCACAGTTGTAAAAAGAACGGTTTTGTTACACGATTACGAATTAAAACTGCTGAATTATTTGCTCTACCTCGTTGAGGATTTTGTTCCCACCATGTTCCACTTTTACATGAAATCATATCTTTATCGTCGGCACTAAATAACGAAATTAATGCGGCTCTACGAATACCACCTGCAAGAACTGAGTCTGCAATATGGCACATCATGTCATGGACTTCAATAGGTTTCAGTGAATAACCATCAGTTTTTGACAACAAAAGATTCTCAATCTTGACTAAACATTCACGCAAAGGTGCAGGGCCGGGGGCTTTTCCACCACTTGTAACTAATAGAGCACCCTTAATTCTAATATCTGAGTAATCAAATACAGGTGTGCTTAGATTTTGCCCCATGTAAGCCTTTAATAGAATCTTAACTGCATCTGCCCAACCTTCAATAGAATCACTGACTAAATATCGTCGCTTTTTCTCAGGATTTGGTTTCCGGATTTCAGGTAACTTTTCAACATGATGTCTTTGAACAGAATATCCAACTCCAGTTCCTCCAAGAAGTAAGAACATGGCCTCAGAAAAACATTCCAAAGAATCAACAGGCATATACGCACAGTTGTAAATACGGTTTGGTGAAATTTCAATTGACTTTCCACCAAATTGTAGACTACGCATTGAAGGTAATACTTTCTTCTTCAGCACATAGTTTTCATATAGTTTTCGTATCTCTCCCTCAAGTTGAGGGTAATGCTGAATGTGCATATTCATGTTCCTTTCACACAGTTCCTCCCAAGTTTCCCTTCGTAAAAGGTCTTTTTGATACTTTGCATACTTCATGTGAACTGTAATGTCGCTTAAAATGTCTGTTACTTTACTCATTATTATCTCTCCTTTCTTCTACTTTATCAATCTTTAGTTGCCATATTTTGACACTACGGGGTTGACCTAAACCGTTCTTTGCTCTTTCAACTCCCACTGAAACAAATGGCCCTTTACTAAGAACATTTACAAGTGCTTGCATAGGTATTCCTTGTCTTGTATTTTCATTAAACCAATAGTAAATGTCTAATGTATTTGCTTCACCACCGGACATTTTAATGTATTCGACGATATTAGCCATGTTTCTCAAATGGTTATTATTGCCTACTTTCTGTCGAGTAGGTCTTTCTTCGTAATTTAATCTTTGATTTTTCATATTAATCACCTATAAATAATAAGTGGCGGGGGTGGGATTTGAACCCACGAAGCAATACGCACCGGAACTTAAGCCCGGCCCCTTTGACCGCTCGGGAACCCCGCCCTTATTTTTTAATTATTCTTCTACCTCTTGGCATTTACATTCGGTTAATTCTACAGGTGCTTTACCAACACCCAAACGATAACAACCAAAATCCATTCTTTCAAACTTTTTACAACCCTTACCATTTTCACACTGATAACGGAAAACAGGAACATCAGGTCTTGAACAAGAACAAAGTTGCCTTTGGCAATTAGACCACGGTTCTTTTAGTTTCAAACGCTCACCAGTTACAGTCAGGGTGCTTTTCTTATCTTTACTCACAAATCTATTATATTTCATCATATTATATTCCTCCAAATTTCTTGTTTTATATCCTTTTTAATGGCAATATATCTCCATTCGTTGGCATAAGTTTCGTTGATAGTATTATCAACATGTAGGTTGCCACATTCACACATTTTATATCCCCAAAGTGACTTAGTTAAAATCAAAACTGTGTCACATTTAAAGCACTTTATCATCATATTTCTTCCTCCCATTTTTTCCATTCTTGGTTTAAATTATTTTCACCAAGAGGTGAATCATCTTCCATTCTTTTTAATACACCCATCCCTTCACCAAGAAGAAGAAACCATTCCATTTCATCACTGTCGAAAGTGTCGGACTTTTCCATCACTTCTGGCAACATATCAATGTATATTTCTTCTATGGCTACTTGTAGGCTTGGGTATTCCATCATAGTCTTGAAGGAAGCAATTGCCCCTTCTTTCTCTTCTATCTTTTGAAGGCGAGCCATCATTCGATGATTTCTTCTAAAGACAATTACTGCTTTGGGCATATCAAGAATCATTCTCAGAGACCAGTGCATCAAATTCCTCCTTTCTTTTTTTGTAGATAATTTCGTGTAAGTATCTTTTCTCATAAGGTTTCATACATTGTTTTACACGGACAACATATTGAGATAAGTCATTAAGACTTTCCCAGTTATCTACAAATCTCTGCATTATTTCGGGTGTATGAATATAATAGTAATTGCCCGAATTATTTCTGTGTTGGGTATGTTCTGTCTTATTTTTCATGTAGGTTTGTATCCTATTACCATAATCATACATAGCGGGTAAATTATTACTACCGCTTTCTTTATTAGCGTCAATCAACATAGCCACTATCTCAGGCCAGTATTCCATTTTCCAAGTTCTTTTACTCATAAAATCCTCTCATAGTTATAAAAAAAAGTCGGGTTTTAAGCAGACCCGAAACTGCACTTACTATACCCGCAAGTTGGGTAATTGCTATACCTGCAATTTAGGTTGGTAACAGAAGATTACCTATTCAATAGCAACCTCCAACAATTGCTTGTGTGAGCACTACATCTGTAATGTCTTCTGCATTAATGTTCGCAATTTCATCGTGTGAAACCAATTCACCGTTAATATAAGCCCAGTGTGTCGGGTGGTCTAAAATCTGCTGAATTGCTTCTTCGCTCGATAGTTCTAGTTCTGTGTGTCCTGTCTGATTTAAAATTGTTACCTTTACCATATTTATTCCTCCAATGTTCCATTTTCTGTTACCTTATTGCCGTTACTAATTCTCTCGCTAACGACTTTGCGAGTTTTCTTCTTTGTGCTTGCTATTCTTGCGGCTGAAATGATGCCGATAGCATGGAGAGAATCAATCATCCCCATGTATGTTTCCATCGCTGTTTCCAATTGAGCCTGTTGTTCTGCATCGAGCCAAAGACCACCCGTTGCTTTCTTCAACATTTTCTCAATATCTGCTTGGTCTATAAGACCCATTTTCATCATTCCATCCAATTGTTCCATATATCCTTTTTCATTATTCATATTTCTTCCTCCTTTATTTCCCATAGGTTAACTGCGTATTTGACTCCAGTTTCTCCTGTGAGTGTAACCTTATCAACCTTTCTAATTTTAGGGTCAGCCTTCAAAACCATCCCTAAACTTCTTGCTGATTTTACCCCACCATTTGCTGAGGTTTTTCTCTCGATATGTTCGAGTATTTCCTGTGTAGTTGCAGGGCCATTTTCTACTAAATATTTTCTTGCCCACTTACGAATTCTTACTTGAGCCATTTCATCCCCTCATTGAGTGAACTTTTTTGTTCTGTAATTTAGCACATTCTTCATGGTAGCCAAGTTTGATTTCGTCAGGGTGCAAAAGTGACCCTCCGCAAATTACGCAGTTTGTATGAATTCCATTCATTCTTCAATCCTCCATATGGTGTAATAAATCAAATAAAACATCAAGAAGTTCTTGGATAACAACAACCTTTGTGTCCATTTTACCTTCTTCAATTACAGAACATATCCAATGTAAGGACATGTTCATTCTTTCTGTTCTTTCTTCATGTGTTAATTTTTTCATCTTTTCTGACATATCATTCATTCTTCATCTCTCCTTAGTGTGTAGTCGGCATAGTAACCTTCACGGTAAATCTGCTTTGCCAAACCTTGAAAGCATTCTTTACAGAAGTGCGTGGTAAGACTACCGCCACCTGTCCAGTCATGGACTATATTTCCCTTTAAAGTTAATACTTCGAGTATGTTCATCCTACCCTCATTTAATTTTACTTGGGCTGGTCTATCGCAAACTGAGCAGTTCATTCTTCCTCACCTCTTCAATCTCTTTACGCAACCGCTTGATTTCTTCTAATAATAGTGGTGCGTCTGCTATGAGTTGTGCATCTGCATCGGAAAACCCAACGATAGTATGTTCTCCATCATTGTTCACTTGAACATAAGCGATGAATCTCGTAGGAGACTTATCATTCATGACAAAGTTATCCCCAACTATTCTCCAACCGACTTCATTATCACCTTTGGTATGTCTTTTATATTTGTCTGTGTCAATCATTCTTCCTCACCTTCTACGGATTTGTCAGACAACTTCTGTTTCTCATAAAATAATTCTGTTAAAATGCCTACAAAAATTGCATAAAACATCACTGAAATTATTGTAAAAATCATCCGTAAATCACATCCTGAAATAGTGCATATTGTAGGAAAATATCTGCTGTCAAAGCATCGTAATTTTCTGTAACTAAAAGTTGATAATCTCCATGACAATTTATAGCCATTATTTCAATCGCATCGAAAAGATTTTGCACCGCAAGGAATTTAACCCCAGAAGGTGTGTCTATCTCAAGTTCATGTCCTTTGAAATTATCAGTTTCTAAGACAAATGGCACTTGATGAAACCATCTCCAACCACTTATAGTCTTATCGAACTCAGTAGCAAATAAAGAATGTAGTGACATAGTTTCCTTACTGACCTTTACCTTTCCAATCCAATAATTACTACCACCTTCAAATGCTGTGACAAGCCAATCCCACATCATTCTTTCTGTAATTGTATCATCGTTTATGGTTACTGTCTTTCTATCTCTCATTTGTTTCCCCACCAAGTTCAGCACTTTTCATAAACTTTTGATAGTTTCCCCACCAAGTAATATCTACTTTCTCGCACATTTCATGTGTTCTTTCAATCTCTTCCACTGTCAAATCGTTTGATGTATCAAGTGCCGTCTTAATCAAAGCCTTTATAGCAATATCATATGCTTCATCCATATCAACATCAAGCATTAGTGCAATCTTCATAGCGTCTATCATTGATATTTTATTTTCCAAAAAGTCTTTCAAATAGTCCTTCATTCTTCGCCACCACACTTACATTTTGACTGTAATGCTCTCCAAGCGTCTACATAGTTCACATTACTACTATCTTCATACCAAGTGTCTACGCCGCATTTGCATGTTATTTCTCTTCTCATTCTTCTTCACCTTCGCATGTTTTACAATGTATTTTTGTTTCAAATTCTGGCCTATGTTTCATAGGTCTTCGGCATTTGATAGCCGTCTTCATTCCTGCTAATTGAAAAGCCTCACTGGTTTCCATGAATACTTCTCTATGGTAGTCTCCCATTCTATCCCAAAGTTCTATTCGGCATATCTCTTCACCGGCCACTTCTGCATAGAATATGCAATTGCGGTATCGAATGTAAAAGTCCTTTCCACCCAATAGTTTGCCTTCAATCTGTGTTGGGGCTACCCCACTTGTTATTTCATAATTTTTTATTATCATTTTCGTTCACCTAATGTTATCTTAAAACTTTCACCGCAACCTCGACAATTAAATGTCCATACATTCGGTGCTCTTTCATAATTTATGAACGCTACTCGCCATCCATCGTCGCAGTTTTTCTTACATTTTATATTTTTTATTTTAGCCATTCTGGTCTTCCTCCTTTTCTGTATTTAGCAAATCTAAGTTTTTCTCCACGATAGTAGTTTCGATATGCGGTTATTGTATCATCGCACTTGTATTCATCGGGCATACACTGTGGGGGTTCTCTCCAACCTGTGCCTAAGCCTTCAGGTGGATTATTGATAACTCCTACAAATCTTGCTGAACCGTGAGGTTTCTTTGGTTCATATCTTCTATTGTATTCTTTTACCATCTCGCAATACAATTCGTAATGCCAAAGATACTGCTCATTAGTTTCTCTTGTCCAAATAGTTGAGGGATGATTGATGTGTGCGGGTTTGAAAAGTCCTATGTCAGACAATCTTCGTGCTTTCTGTGCCGTGTTTGCTTTACACCAATGAACCGAGCACAACATTTGTGCTGATTCTGTAATCATTTTTACGATGTGTTTGTCGCATAATTCTCGTGCAGAAATCTGCGGGTTTCCTAAATAAAATATGTTCATTTTTGTTCACCTTTTTAATTTTTTTTATTTTGTTTTTTCCTCGTGTTAGACCTTGTTAGGGAAAATTGTATTTCCCATATGAAAAGTTCATTGTGTTAAGATATGGGTCATATTGACCGACATTCTCACAATGAGACATATGAGAATGACAAAGTGTAGGAGATAATCGCCATATCTCATACATTTCCAAGCACATTCTCACTTTCTCACTTTCTCATGCGGGTTGCCTTACACATATAGATATAAGTAATACACTTTGATATATATATTTGTAGAAGTAAAGATAATTGAATAAGAATAGTATGATAATAGTGAGAATATGAGAATACACTTAACATTGTAGGTCTAAATCCCATTATCTCATACATAGTGTTGTCTCATGGTTGTCTCACATGAGAATGTCATGCGAAATGAAATAGAAAGTATAAATTAAATAAATCATATTATTACATTTAATTCAAAGTGTTTTTTGGGGTTGGAGTTTCTTGTGATTGTTAAGAAACATTGGTAAAGTGCTTGCATATGATTCAATTGCAGTATTGAGGATGGCGGTATCGCTTATAAAGGGGGTATGAAATCCGGTGTGCTTTGAAGCAGTAGGTGTAAAAATTACACTCGGTGTAGCCCACTACACCTAATTGTATTATTTAGTAATTATTATCTTTTTACTTACCATATGGTTTTATCTACGGTGTAATAAAGAGTATAGAATAATTCCTTATCCCAGAGTTTTATTATCTGCGGAATCTGACCCACCCTCAAACCTCCCATTCCATATGGTTGCGGTATCGTTAATTTGTTTAGTAGCAACCTCAAAAAAAGGGGGTTCTCCACCCCTCCGAAGAAGGGTGAAGAACGGCATACTTTCCCGTATAGAGAAAGTGGAGGGCATAGGACTCAATTTTGAGCCTTATTCGTCATCTTCGGAAAAAATCACTTTGATTCCGCCTTGATTTGGGCCTTAATAGCCTCTTCGACTTTTTCGCCAAGTGTTTCAAGGTTGCGTGTGCGAGGGATGCTCAAATCAGGGTATAGAGTAAAAATCTCATCCAATGATTTAACGATAGTAGCCTTTTGAGTCATTTGAGCCTCATTCAAGGTAACTCTCATAGATGTTCCCTTGATATAGGTGTTCAAAGTCTCAAGTCTGCGTTGAAGACGAGGACTTTCATCCATTGTCTCAATTCGACTGAGTAATTGGGTAACATCCCCAATGTCCTCTTCATCCGTTGCATTTTCAAGCCATTTTTGGGCCTTCGCAGTCATCTTTATTTTATCATATTGCATATGTATATCTCCTGCCTCTGTGGGCATAGTTACTTTAATCATTGAAAGGTATAAGGTGCTAAACAAATTAACGCTTACCATATGGTTGCGTAGCAAAATAAACAGAAAGTTCTGTTAAAAAGAAAGGGTGGTTCGAGGGCGGGTCATATGAATTTTTAACAGAATTTTCTTTTTATGTCCTTTTTTCTTCGTCAGGTTTCGCAATACTAATGCTTTCTATTGGGCTATTAGCCCTACCGCTTAAAAAATATATTCAATCCAATATATTCCTTTCGCTCAACATAGAAAGTATTATGTTTCCTTACCATATGGTTCAAAAATAAGGGTGGTTCGAGGGTGGGTAAATATTTTTGGCGAATGCGGAAACCTCCCCCGTGTGCTGGGGTAGATATATATTCTTTCAAGTCGAAGCAGTATTGCTCATTGAATACTGCTCACTCCTTTCTCTCATTATTATTACTTACCATATGGTAGGCGATAGCAAAATACCTCGGTAGGGGGTGTAAAATTGTTCAACGAAGATGACGAGTAACCCTCACCTTACTAAATTTTACTTACCATATGGTAGGCGTAAGCATAATCTACCGGGGCAGGTGAAAAAATTGTTTAACGAAGAAGACGAATAACGCCATACTTCATTTTTTCTTACCATATGGTTCTGTTGGGTGTGCATGAGGGTGGGCGAAAATAGAATTTAACGAAGTTAATATCCTTATCTTAGTTGGGGCAATATATATTCCACGAGTACAGACCATTTGACTTACGAATGTTCTGTTACTCATTACATTATTATTACCATATGGTAAGGAATGATTTGCTGGAAACCTTATATTATATACGGCATACAACAAACATACCCAAAGGGGGTTTTGAAATATGTCGAAAAAAAATATAGATGACAATGATTGGAATGCTTGGGTTGCAGATGTGCGAACATTTGTTTCTCAAGATATGGATGCGGTGTTGAGCGCAACTCAACAAATGACTGAAGCAAAAGGCGAGGATTTTGATGCTGATTTCTTTAAAGAAGATTGGGCCGATATTATCGAAAACATCGAGAAAGGCGACAAGCGAGCAAGTCGAAGAACTGATTTTAAGTCTAATATCTTGAACTCAGGAAGAGAAATGGCTAATTGGCCTAAGCGTCAAGGTGGCGGTATCTCTTTACCTGCTTATCAAGTTGCAGTTTTGAATGAAGGACAAGTAATTTTGAATGAAGCATATACCGCTTTTTGGAATGTTCTTGAAACAAACGACGCTACACATCTTGAAATGACTCGTTCTTCTGCTAAGAATGGTGACGGACAAGAATACGGAAACCTTGAGAACTTTTTGAAGGCTCGCATTTCATCTCGAATTGCTGGACTTAAAGGCGACATCAGAAACGGCACTTGGGCCGATGCTGACGATGCTAAAAAGTTTTCTTTGGCTTCTAAACTTCTACGGCCTTATACGCCTAAAGAAGAAGTTGCCGTTGAAGAAGCAGTTGTTGAAGAGGCTTCCGAATGAAGCACTTCTTCCACTTCTTTGAAGACGACGAAGAATGATTTTTAATCATTCGGGGAATTGACGGGTTAAAGAAAAGAACTCGCTGTGTTGAGAAAACAATGCAGGGCAAAACAAATCGGAGTTATGGATTCTCCTTAAAAATCCACCTTTTTTAACCTGCGGTCTATCATACAAATTACTTTGATACCATATGGTAAGGAGGAACGGGAACCATAAGATTAAAGACGCTTTGCTGTTTCTTAAATACGAGTTTTAAGAGAGCATTTTGCCCACCCTCAATCCACCCATACTATCTGAAAAAACGATTGAAGAAATCTTGAACCATATGGTAAGGATAATTTGTATAATACCTTATATCTATTAGATATTAATTATAATCATGTTTTGGAAAAAGCGAGAACCGAAGTTTGTAATTAAAGTAAAACAGAACCGATACGAGAAGTTCATTATTGATGAACTCCGTGTCAGTGCTGATAGTCAAGAAGAGTTGGAAAAAGAACTCATTCTTGCACTAAAACAAATCTCTCAACAATTACAGGAGATGAACGCATGATGAGAATTGGCCCAGTTGCACCTTTAGGAAAAGGGTATGTTGATAAGCCTTATACTAATTGTAAATGGTGTGAAACAAAACTTGACCCTAATCAACACATGATGTATTATTGCGATACCGCTTGTTTTCATAAACAAAATATAACGGGTGGAATAATACAAACCGTTTATGTGCCAGAGGAGGAAGAAGAATGAAATACCCAGAAAAATTTGTAGTGGCTGATTTAATTAAAATGGACTTAGAAGAACTTTCTGCTTTAGCAGATGCTCTTTGGGAAGATTGGAAAAGAGTAGATATGGCTTTGAAAGTTGTTCAAGAGATGGACAGGCAGACAAAGGAGGCGAGTGAAGAATGAAAAAAATTACAAGACAAGCAATACAGGCATTTACCTATAATCGAAACTTCAAGAAAAGCAATACTGAAGTTAAGTATTCATGTGTAGAGAATTACCCCTCTTCATGGAAGTGTGAATTGTTTCTTTTTGGTAATTTGATTGCTTACAAGGATTGTCATGGTTTCTTTATTTCATCCGGTGGTTGGGAAACCGTAACTACAAAGGAAAGACTAAATGGTTTCGACAATGTGCATATTTATCAAAAAAACTATCGTTGGATTCTCAACGGTCGAAGTTGGAATGGTAAATGGCAAGAAATACAGTGAGTTGGTGGAGGGTGGAAGCGGTAAAAAACAGGTAGGATTGTTTAACGCCTATATGCTTATACTTAGTGTATGAAATATAAAGATATATAGAATATTCTTAGTGATTCCCTAAAAGAACTAAGACAAACGGGTGTAAAGCCCGTTCCTACTCCCTTAAAAGAGATAGCGGGTTTATCCAGTAAAAATACTCAATTTTCTTAATTGGCTTCGTTTTTGTTAAACTTTTGTTTGTCAGGATTAAAGATGGCGGCTGTGAAAGGTCGGTCTTAAAGTATTTTCCCGTTATTTTTTTTGTTTTTTTATCTAAGGTCTTTCTACAAATTATTATTACCATATGGTAGGGCTTGGCTATGACAAATAAAGGTATAGCCGAAATTGCCCACCTCACCTATATAAAAGGTGCAACTTTTATATTAAGAACTCCAAACCATCTTTCCCACCCTCAATCCAACCCATGCTTTAAAATTCTGAAGATAAAACTATCTATTTCATAGAACCATATGGTTCATGCGTTAGCATAATGAAACCGCAGGAGGTGTGAAAGTGTTTAACGATGAAGACGAGTGACCTTCACTAACTTTCCTTACCATATGGTTCACTTTGGGAATTTTTTTAATTAAAAAACATTAAATAGAAAAAGCCCATCATAATAATCATGGAAGAATTTATGAAAAAGGTCATGCGCCAACATAAAAATACCTTATATTTGCCCTCAATGTGGGCTATGATGGAAGAAATAGATAGAATGCTTTGGATTTGGGAACAATTTGACTCACTTTGGCGCAATTCTTACCCCCCACCGATGAAAAATCAGAAACAATTGGGCATTTTACTCTCAGAACTACATAAAAGTCGGCAAAACTGCAAAAGTTTATATAGACATTGTGAATTAGACTTTAATAGTTGGAGTGCCCTACAAGATTTACCTTTAGAAAGTCTCGTAGTTCGCCAAACAGGGAATACAACAAAAGAAGATAAAGAATAATAACTTATTTAAAGGTAATAATAATAATAACTTATTTAAAGATAAAGAATAATAACTTATTTAAAAGGGAGATAATAATAATGTCGAAAATAAACTTTCGCTGGGAATGGAATAAAAAAGAAAAATTTTTTTTCGCTAGTCCCAAAAAAATTCCCGGCCATTTTTTCAACAAGGGGGTGCAATAATGGGTTGGCAAGATATATTAAAGGATAGAAGTCGAGATACGGCTCAAGAGATACTAATTTCCTTCCGAGAATTTACACCAATACGGGAAATAACTAAAGAGGAAGAAGACCAAGTTCTTTCATCTATGTTTGACAAGCCTCCACAGTTTTCCCTTGTTTATAAAAAAACTTTAGAATTTATGAAACCCTTTGATGAAATTAAAAGAGATGGTTTAAATTTTGTTTTTAAATTCGATATAGAGGGAGTGCCTTTTACATTAAAAATGCCGTTTATGCGTCAAGTATGGAATAATAAAGGAGGTATTGGTGAAAAGGCGGGAGATACATTCCCAACAATGGACTCAACTGGAATGCGTTTTTGCGTAAAGGCTAATAATGTGATGACAAATGGGGATTTTATGGTTACACTTCTTCTCGCAAGTAAAAATAACCAATTACCTGCAATTCTTACTCTTCCCGCATATGTAGAAAGACACATGCCGGAAACTAAAATGCACTCAATAAATGATTTTATAACTATTTATGATTCAAATGAACAGGATTACAAGGACACACTTTTAGAACAAATATGGAGACATGTAGAACAGATTGACGAAACAGAATGGCCCCCCATAAAAATGAGATATGGTGATTTAATAGATGATTTAAATGGACATTTAGGGGAATACATACCTAAAAAATTATTAAGGCGTTGGTAATATGATTGAGAAGGAGGAGAGAGTAATGTCTTGGGAACACATATTAAAATCGAACCCCCCACCGATGAATAGAGAGGAAGGTAATTTTTATAGTCTTGTGAATGAACGGGGATTTACTGGAAGTATTTATGGATTTCTTGGAAATAAACTTTCTGTGATGACAGAAGAAAAAACAGGTAGACAAATTACATCTCGAATACCCCCGTTGAGAGATACATTGGAAAGCGGGCAAAGACAAGATAAACTCAAAGAATGGGTTAATGCCTTTACACGCTCTATGGAATTTGTATCAGGCATAGTAGATTCTAACAGTGGAGTAGAATGGGTAGAAGACAATGTTTCTGTTAAAGGGTCTTCAGGTAAGAATTATAGTATAAAAACAAGGGAAATGAACGAGGGGTGCTACGAAGTCAGTACTGAAGAAGGTGTTAAGATTTGCATTGTATTATCCGAAGAGTTACCAGCGGGAGATAATTTAGGAGGGCTAATTCTTACACTACTTGATGATAGGAGTACTCAGAAAAACATTGAAGGAATAAGTGATTACCTGAATCAGGACACATATATTGAATGTCCGTTTGAGGACACAAAGTTTAGAATAGATATAAAAAACGATGAAGGTAAATGTCCTACTTGTCAGGCAGGTTTTGTTATAGAGGATATGTCATTTGAACCCCAGTTTAGAGCAGAAACTGAATTTTATGTAGACCCTATAAATACAGATAAATTTAGGATAGGTAGACTTAGCAATTGGGATGTTGATTATAGTTCAACAAATAAATTATTTTATAAAGAATCATCCGAAGAACATTTTTATAATTCTGATTGGGTAAAACCTGATGATTGGGTTAATATGAATGACTTTACGACTATGCGGAGAATAATAGCATTTAAAATAGATGAACCACCTTTTTTTGCTAGTGCAAATTTAACACCTCTTGATGATGCTAAGTTTGGTATGTCACAGGGAAAATCATTCCGTAACTCAGTTCTGTATAAAGACGGCAGGGAATTAACTTTTACAGGGATAGCGAAAATTGTAAGAGAAGAAAGTGGATTTGACGACTCATCAATAGGTTATAGTTATATAAAAACCCTATTTAATTTTTTGGTAGATTACCCCTATTATTATGAAAGATATAATTTTCCAATGATTTTAGGGTTTGAAGAAACTGAACATAAAAATGTATATGGGTATCTTGGGGGCTATTTAGAAATAATTTTACAACCAGATAATACCCACACGGTAAAAAATGTAGGCAATCCCGATACATATGAATTTTATAAAAGTCAGAAGAACTTAAGTAGTATTGCCATTCTTGATAATAACATGAAGTGGACAGAATATCTAAAAAAGTCTTCTACCGACAACATGGAAAGTTGGGAAATTGCTCTAAAGAGTTTTATCGAAGAAGGTAAAAAAATAGGCGTTCCCTTATCAGTAATGGAAATACTACAACTGGCAAAAGAAGCAACGACTTCGCAAAGCGAAGGTTTTGAGACACTACACCGCCCTACATTCAGTGAAGATGAGGAGGAAGAAGAAGATGTTTGAATGGGATAAACCTGCCGCCTTACAACTTATAGCAAATTATAAAAAATTTTGGGGGCCAAGTAAAAATTCTGAATATGGCATTACTGGAAAACCTGATGCCAATACCGGAAAGGCTAATGCTAAGTCAGTATATCAAACAGTTATGAATCACGGAAAACAAACAATAGGTCGAGGGGTCAAGGGATTTATTGGTGCAGGTGATATTCTCCTCGATTTAATTGAAATTATAGATGAACCTATAATGTTAGAAGAACACATATTAGATATAAAAAAACTAATAGATGACTTGGGGGCATTAGAAAAGAACCCAAAAAGAAATCCGCAGAATATAGTTTTTAGAACAATGGTAGATTTTAAAGCACCAAAGGGTGATGAAAAACCTAAAATTAAAAGGGGTTTTTCGAGAGGTCATTTTTTAACTCCCGCCTATTGGGATTACCGCACATGGAATGCTAAACAAACGGGGCAGGAATTTTCAAGTGTGAATCCTAAAGGTAAAAATTGGTCTGTTCAAGGTGAAACTGAAAATACAGTTCCACTGGGTAAAGCAAAGCCCCCACTATGGCAAGCAATTTTTGGCCCTGAAAATAGTCTAAGGGTATTAATAGCAGGGGTCATAGAATTAATTGATAAACAAAAAGCACCTCCTGTTGTTAATTTATCAGTAAATGCTAATTTAGGTGCGAAGACTGGCGCAGTTCAAATGGCTACAATTACAGGACTTAACAAAGCAATACGAGAAGTTATGGCCGATGGAAGTATCTACGCAAGAGGAACTAAAATTGCAGTAAAGGACAGACTTAACCAAGCAATTAGTAGAAAGACATTCACTATTAATCAGTCCGATTTAAAGATACTTGTTGAAAATTGCACTGTTCAAATTGATGGTGAAAAAATTGAAATTGACGAAGTGGTGAATTACGAAACAATTAACAATGTGTCTCTTAAGTTTCCAGCAAATAATAAGACTCTAAATAAAATTGTCCGTGAAGTTATGGGTGAAGAAATGAATACATACAAAGTTCCGAACAGCACTCAAACTGACGGTATTACGCTCAAGCAACTCGATGCTATGACAGTATTTAGTAATTTAATGAAGGTGATAAAGTGAATAATAGTGTAGGGCCTGAAAACGAAAGCGGTTCGTGGTGGAATGTAATTAAGGCATACGAAGATTTACAAGACGAAAGTTATCAGGCCGCTTACATTGTAGTTGAAGAAATTATCAACTCTATCGGTAATGAAGAAATTTCCGAATTATTAACAGAAATGTTAGATATTTGGGATGGAGATAACTTAAGAGTTCACGCTACAGGTGGACTATTATCGGGTGGAACTCAACATGTAGGTGTCACTGAAGAAAATAGATTAACCCCCGCACAGCAAACAAGAATGGAAGCCTTAAATTTAAAGGTATTAAATAATACTATTAGTAGAAGAGAAAACATAGAATATGAAGAATTAGTGTCTTTAGCAGGATTCGCCTTACAAGAACCTCAGCCAACTGATTTAATTTCATTTAATGTAAGAACTCCGAATTCAGTGTATGCGACTAAAGCCACACAGATTTATTTTGATAAAAAGGGTGATGATAAGTTTTCAAACACTACGATAGCGCAGTTTATTAAAGATTTAAATGAGGTCATAGAAAATGCGTAAAGTTCGTAAATCTTGCCCTCTATGTAATCATCCTGATAGGGATAACTTAGAAATAGAAATTCTTGAAGGTCGCATGGAAGCAAATGCTCTTGATAGAGAAGAAGGTTGGAGAGCCGGAACTACAAGAAAGCATATGCAACAACATTTGAATGCTTATCACGATAATTCAAACGATAAGTGTGCTATGTGTGTAGCCCCAAATAGAAAAGATTTAGAAGCGGCAATTGTAGATGGACATATGAAACCGAGCAAGGTTGCAGAATATTTAGATGTCGGGGTAGATTCAATTAACTTACATATGAAGAAACATCTCAAACCTATCGTTCAACAATCGGCGGCATTAGATGTAGCCCGTGTAGAATTGAACGAAATTGACCTACTTTCGCAAAATGTTTCAATGTTACAGGGTAAAATTCAACAATTTATCATAGATAATGACGAATTAGACTTCAAAACCGTGGATTCTTTGGTAAAATTAAGCAAAGAAATTCGTGAATCTTTGAAGTATGCGCTGGAATTTAAGGGCAAATTAGTGCATAAAAGAGAGGAAACTGTGGTAATTCAGCAGATTGAAGTCATACAAAAGGTTCTTATAGAAAGATACCCCGAAGTATGGACTGAGATACGAGACGATATAGCGGAGAGATTAGCATGAGTTGGAAAAAAATATTAAAATCCCTTCCAGATTTTAGTAAATTTATTGAAGAAGATTTTACTTATTCAAATATGGTTTTTGATGAGAAAAACTATGCGCCATATATTAAGTTTGATGATGTTAGGAGAAGAAAGGTTAGAGAAGCAAAGCAAAAGGTTTTGAATTACTTTGATAACTTAACAGAAGAAGAACAAGAAGAAATATCGCTTGCTATAAATTTCGGAGATGGTTTTGGTGGTTCTGTTGATGAGAGTCTTTTATATTCTATTATGATAGGTTTAATGGCTAAGGCTATGAAACTAAATATAGAAGAAGTTGTTGAAGGATATACATTTCAAATGCTTTATGAGTTTAACGCAAGAGCAGTTGTGGAAGAAGCAAATATTTAGAAAATGCAGGAGAGATTAGCATGAGTTGGGAAGAACAATTAAGAAAAGCACCCTTTGGTAGGTTTAGGAGAAATAAAAAATCTGAACAACCAACACAAGAAAAAGAAACTATCTATAATATCAAAATGTTATACTCTACAGAAGCAAATAATGAATTGGATAAAGTGCCTCAAGGTATTGGAATAACAACTCCACAAGGGTTGCGAAACGCCGTGAATCTTTTAGACGAATTAACTACCATTAATGAAATAAGAGCAACTTTAAACAAATACGCTAATAAATTGGGATACTATAACCCTAAACAATGGGAATATTATACGATTGAACCTGCTAAAAAGGCTTTACAATATTTAAACGAGAATCAAAAATAAGGAGACATTAGTATGAGTTGGAAGAATAAAATAAAAAAGATAGAGAAAAAAAAGAAATTGAAGTTTTCCGATTTAACTGAGGAACAAAAACAATTTCTACGAGATGCTAGACAATTTGAAAAGGACTTTAAAAAACTATTTCCTGAAATTAAATGGAAAAAAAGAACCAAAGGGGAATGATTTTTATGAATTGGTTTGAAATTCTAAAAATTTCTTTCAAGCCAGTAGACCGTGATAGACCTGCACCTAATATTAAAATACAACCTGATGAAGCACATAACGCAACTTATGGTTTTAGAGATGATTCAATGACTATTTCAGGAAACCCCGAACTTACACCTGAACAATTAGCAAGGTCATTAGCACATGAAACAACTCACCAAGCCCAATATAATACAGAACCCGAATTACAAAAGTTGGGAATAGAAACTATGACAAATCTTATAGAATTTATGAGTCAAATAAACGACATAGATATTAATATATTATCTAATGAAGAATTTATGACTATATGGAGAGAACTACAACCTGAAATGGAAAGAACTCTTAAGAAACATTTTGAATTGATACTTACATTAGAAATGCAAGCATATATAGATAGAGATTTTAGCGATAGACAGTTTAGAATTGACTTTGTAAATCTTATGATAGAAGATATTATTTTTAGAGTGACACAAATTAAAAATATTATTGGCATGACTGATGAGAAATTTAATTATGTTCAAGAAATACTTATAAGAGTTCTTAGACCCCTTATAGATAGAATAGCGGCTTCCTTTGTAAGAAGAGAGAGGGTGAGACAATGAAGTGGCAAAATATTCTTAAACTCGATTGGCGTGAAATGCTCGATTCTTATATAACCAAAGACAGTTTATTTGAAAACATTTATAAACACCTTACAGATAGTCTTGGTTATAACGCCCCGTCAAAAGACGAGGTTATTGACTACTTGGAAGAAAATTACGAGAGACATAAACTATGGGCAAACTTATGGAGTGAGAAAGAATGACATGGACAGACTTAATTAAAGAAAAAGACCTCTTCGCCTATCAAAAATTAGGTATCGAAAAGGGTGTTAAAAAAACGGGCGTTTGTCCAAGATGTAAAAAAAGTGTCGTAAAATTTAACATGTGTCCTATGAACTTACCCCCTCTACCAATTAAACCTAATTGCCCCATGAAGACAGAAGAGAGGGATTAAATTGGAATGGTTTCAGATTTTAAAGATTAAAATTATCGGTAAAAAATTTTCCGTTGATGGTAAGACCTACCACTTTAATCCTGAACAAGTTAAAGAATATAAAAAAGAATATAATAACCCCCTCATTTCACATGTCAGTAATGACTCTAAAAAAAGAATAGCGTTAAGAAATGTTATTAGAAAATATAATATTAGAGGCGCATAATATGTGGTTCGATGTATTGCGTAAAAAATCTAAGACAAAAAAAGACGCTTGTTATCGCAAGGTAAGAAGTCGTTATAAAAAATGGCCTTCCGCCTATGCTTCTGGTGCTTTAGTTCAATGTCGTAAAAAGGGTGCGGCTAATTGGGGCAATTCAAAAAAGAAGTGATATAATGTGGCAATACATACTCAAGGAAGAATCCAAATGGATGAACAGTCTTTCTGCGAGTAAGCAAAAATTACTTGATTCCAAACCTTCCTTTGAAGTGGACATTCCTGAATTGTCATTTCCTGATAACGAAGAGGAACTTCCAAAGGTTTTAAAAATTATAAAAGACCAAGACTTAGATAAAAAAACTATTGAAAATTTAGATAAGAATAATCATAAAATGTTAGTTGATGTTGTTGGTGAGAAAATTTCGGATTGGGAAGATTTTATTGAAGATGTAGACATTCATACTATAAGGCTTAAAATGAAATATGGTAGAAAGCGACCATATGAAATTTCGGATGAAATTAAATCTATAACAACAACAGACGATACACCTTCTTTCCCAAGCGGCCATGCTATTGAAGCACATGCGCTGGCTAAAGTTCTCGGTGAAAAATATCCCGATAAGAAAAAAGAACTTAACTCTTTGGCTGAAAAAATTTCTTTCTCCCGTGTTCAAATGGGTAATCATTATCCGAGTGATATAGAAGCAGGTAAAAAAGTAGGACTTATGCTTGCCGATGCGTATTTAGATATTTCTAAATCTTGGGAAAATATTTTACAAAGTGGCGATAACTTTAAGAGAGAGAAGTCCGAAGGCTTACATGGGTGGTTTTCTCGAAGAGGTGGAAAGGAAGGTAAAGGGAAGAAAACACAGGGAGGATGGATTGACTGTTCTTCATGTGGAAAGAAAAACGGCCCTAAACCTTGTGGTAGAAAAGATGCTTCAAAGGGTAGAAAGAGAAGATGCCGCCCTACTTGTGCGGCTTGTAAAACTTACAAACGGAGGAAAGGAAAATGAGTTGGGAAGATATTCTAAAAAAGAAATCTCGAAAAAAAAGTTTTAGCGCATATGACGCTGGAAAATTAATTCACGATAGGGCAAAATTTGCGAGGAATAAATTCAGAGGAGAAAAACCCACTTCCCGATATATGCCCGAACCACCTAAGCCCACACCCACCCCTAAACCAAAACCTACCCCTAAACCTAAAAGACAGATTCCCGCAAGAACAATAGTTGATAATTACTTTGAGATGTATGCAAGTCAAGGAAAGGGTGAACCGACTATGCAAGATATTATTAGAGAAGAAGGTAGACCACTTACCATTGATGAAGAACAATCATATTATAATAGAAAACAAAGAGAGTGATAAAATGAGTTGGGAAGATATACTAAAGGCTAAAGAATCAGACCGTGAGATTGAAGAAAAAATTCTTGCAGAAATTAAAAAAGAAGGCGGTGCTTTGGGTATGAAGAATCTAAAAAGTATTGCCGACCGTAAAACTCTAAAAAGAATTGTTAACGATTTAGTTAGAAAAAAGAAAATTTACATTCACACCGATGGCGACATCTATACACATAAACCAGAAAGCAAAAGAAGGGGGCCATTTACAGCATGATTTGGCAAGACGGTTTAAGAAAAAAACAAACTAAATTTGGCCTACAAAGAACTTTGGATGGAAAAAATATCGCAGATATTAACCCAATAGAAGAAATAGTAGCCGAAAGAAAAAAGGCTGATAAGTCGTTAGCCGAAAGAAAAAAGCGTGAAGCCAAAAGATTAGCAGTAGCAAACCGTGAAGGGCAAAAAACTCTTGAAAAAGAAGACGAGTGCATTAATGATACCGACCTGCGAATTGATAGGTTTGAAGAATTAATTGAAGTTTGTAAGAACCTAATAACGCTAATTAAACAATCCGATGTCTCAACTACCCGTGATTTTAGAGTAGAAATAGCAGAAGCCTACAGCACATTATTAGGCACATATAATGAAATATACATGGATATGTTTTGTTTTAAAAATCAATTAGATAACGAATAACTATAAATACCAAATCCCTCTAAGATATAAATAGGGATTCATATGAGTACAGAAGATAAAATAGAAGATGCCGCTGATATTGCAGAAGACATTGTAGAATTAGCAGAAGATTTGGGGCTTATTTCCGAAGGCCAAGAGGCAAAGTATAAGGCTTTAATTCAAAAGGCACTACCAAAAGTAATAATTGTTTTAGGTGGAATTTTGGGAATTTACATGTTGCTTAAGTGATAGCCATGCAATACCTGAATATAGATGAAGCCCGTAGGGGATTAAATCCTCGGCGGGGTAAAGAACCTTCTACTAAGTATTTAGATAATTTAAAAGAAATTAGCCCTACAAACCTAAGAAGGTTTGAAAGAGAAATTATTATTGATGAGGATAAGTCTTTTGCTGAAATGATTAAACAGCGGGGAAGAAACCCTAAGAAGATTAAAGCCTTAGCCCAGCCTACTTATGACAGACTTTATCCTATTGTGTTTTCTAAAATATTAGAACGCAAGTATAGCGAAACAGAAACCTTTGCAGACAAAATGCAGGGAGACCCCTTGAGATGGATTGAGAGCAACATTCAAACTATTTATGAAGAATTGCTTAAAGGTAATCCTCTTGCGCTAATCTACTCTATGATAACTGCTCGTGAATTAAAGGCGGTTGAAGTAGGTAAAAATAATAAGAAACAAAATAACGAAACAAAAAGACTTTTACAATTAATAGAGCCTAATAATGAAGCATATGCAAAATTAGACAAATCTCTCATAGAAGAATTTTCTACTAAATTTTTAACCCAATTAAATAATATTCATACCGAACCTGAAGATACGGAACAGCAATTTTCTAATCGCCAAGCGAGAGAAATTATATTAACTAAAAATAAAACTGATTTTGAATCTATCATTAAGATATTCAATCATATGATTAACAGGTCTGATACAAACTTACAAGGCCCTTTTGCAGATTTTATAAAAAATGGTAAAAATCTTGAATCGAAGGCGGCTTGGACAAAAAGAATAATTCTATTAGGAGATTCACCTACACCTGCTGTAATTGAATCATTGACTTCTAATTTACTTACATTTAAGACATCTCAAAAAACCCGTATCGGAACAGGTTTAGATTTAAAAAATAATCGAAGAATACCCGAATGGGCTTCATCAGAATATAAGCGACAACTTAGAATGGTAGGTGAAAATCAAAAAATCTTTACAGTCGCAGGGGTCACTGTTGCCCAAAGAGACAAGGAGACAAATAAACTTGTAATTGACGCAGGGGCTAAGAAAGAAGCAGAAGACGCACTTATAGCAAATACTAAAAAAGCAAATTCTACTGAACGCCAAAGTTTTAATAAATGGATTGAAAACGAAGGTCTTAAAAATATTACACAAGTAGACCTTCCATCTCAATTCAACGATTTAAGATTTATGAAATTATTAACTTCGTATTACATGCAAGAAAATCCAACGCCGTTTGTAATACCGCAAAATTATTCTCCCGTATTTATGGAGGGGGAAGATGATTTAGTGAGAGCCAAAGGTGAGCAATTTTTAAATTTAATTTCCTTCGCAAGCAAATTCGGGGTAGAAGGTTTGGAAGAAATTAATTTTGTCTTAAGTGAAATTCAAGAAATAATAGAAGACCAATCAATAAGAGCGTTAAGTCGAGAAGCCGAAGAATTAGAAACTCAAATCAGTGAAGCAGTAGAAAAAATACTAATACCAATTGTTCAAGGTGTTACTACGGAATTACTAAATTGGATAAAAAGTATTTCATTTGATGAAATAAAAAGCAAGGGCAATTACTTAACAGTCTCGGTTAATAAACAAAATCTTGACCCGTGGGATTTCTTAAAAACATTAAGTCCTTCCGCTTTAAGACAATTTAGACCATTACAGGAAGAAGGTGATTAAAATGCAAATAGTAAGTGAAGATGAATATTTAAGAATGTTAGATAATTTTATACAAGAGCATCCATTATACTCAAATATTTACGAGTTAGCAGGAACAGTAGGGCCGGAAAAAACTGAAAAGAACCCCAAAGCGAGAAAGGTAACGGTTGATTTTTATACATCGTTATCTAAAAAAGCAAAAACGGCTGGTTTCAATTTACCTAAAGAACTTTTAGATATTTTAATTTTATTGGATATTGCCAGCGGTTCTCCTACAATTCTAATAGGTAATACCGAAGTTTATAAAAATAGTAGTGTTAATCTATTATCATATTCCGCCGCTGAAAAAATGTCCAAAGTTTTACAGATGGGCGAAGAACTTAACGGGTTAACATTAGTTTCAGTTAATGATAGTGAGATTACTGATGTTATGCAAGAACTTAATGTTCCAGAAATTACAAATAAATATCCGAGCGTTGGGCGATTTTTTAATATTATAATTAGTGCTATGGAAGGGGAAGACGAAGAGGTTGAACTAAAACCTACTAAGGATTTATCGGGTATCGTAGATTTATTTAGAAAATATGATATAAAAAATTCTGATGATAGAATTAAAATCTATGAATATTGGGATGAAACACAAAGCGTTTTTAATTCGTTAGGTAATGAGACTTTTCCATTTCCACAAGAAGTGTCATATGATTCAGCACTAAATATTACATTTGCTGATAAAAAGTTTCAGGAAGAATTGTTAGGGTATAAAGATATTGAAGATTTTAATAAAGTAAGATTGTCTATTATAAAGAAACTTACAGGTAGGGGTGGAATTAAATTGCCCAAATTTACTGTAACATATAAAGGTGATATTTCTATGAGCCAATATGAAGACAAGGTGACATTGATTAAATTAGCCAGTGATTTTTTACAAGCAAAAACTGGAGACACAAGAGAATATCAAGAACTATTTACAAGAGGTAGTGGTGAAACTTCTCAACGAGAAGAACTTAATATTAAAGATACTGATACAGGTTCACAAACCACTACAACAACTTCAGTAGACCCAACAGAACAAGTTGGTGAGGTAGCGAATCAAAAAATCAATAAGGTTAAAAAAATAGGAGACCCCTTAGCCTTACTTTCTGCTTTTAAAAAGGGTGGTTTTTTTATTGATTGGAAATTGGCCGATGGAATTAAAAATAAAATTAAATCAGAAATGACTGAACAATTAACTAATGTGAGACAAGAGATAATTCAAAGTAGGATAGAAGCCATTGATGCTTTTGCTGATGAATTGATAAGCGATTTCACTGAAAGAGAATCATATACATTTTCCATTATAGATGATACTAAAAATAAAACATTTCTTAGTCGTTTAAATCACAAGCAACTTGTATTATCATACTATGAGTTAGAACTAAAGGATGATTTATTAGTATTTACTAAGAAAGATACTCCTTTTGATAACTATTTTAAATATGTGGACACTATCAATGAGATGGTAAAAAATACTATGAAAGTAATTAATGATATTAAAAATATTATACCAGAATCTATGTATAATATCAATGCCCCAAGAGGGGCGAGATTAAGAGGTTCAGGTCAAACGGCATATACAAGAGGGGGTAGTTATCCTTCTACGGCTGGAAAGTTTGCAGAATCAAAACCTGAAAAAAAATACCAAGATTTTATATTTATCTATGATGAATTAATTAAACTTGTAAATGCTTACTACTACGAAACATTAGACCCAAGATTTTTCTTCCACAATGATGCACCTGAATTTACCAAAGACTCTAATTATAAGAAAATTATTTCACTGTCCACTAAGTCAAGAAAAAGCGTTCTTGCTGGAATGAAAAGAAGTATGGTTAAAAGAAAAAATATCAATTTAGATAAAAAAGATTTAGATACACTTGCTAATTTTTTCGAGAAACTAAAATACTACGGACAATTAGGCCCAGCGGAAATGATTGAAATATTTCAGGAAGTAGAACCAATTTTTAATAACTTATATTTAGCCGACTTAGTTTTAGATGAAGGGCAAAGTAAAAGAGAGGTAGTTACCAAAATTACTTCAGACATTCGCAATTCATTAGGTAAATTTATTTTTGACTTATTAAAATCCAGTGGTAATCTTATAGAAAGTGTGGAGTATGAAGGAAAACCTATAAAAGAATATGAAAATAAACAATTTACTTTAGGTAATCTTCGCCTATTTGATGTTCTTGAAGACCCCGATTTTGAGCAATACGCATTAGACAATAAAATGGAAACCTCACTTAAAAACCTCGTAAGAGAAATGAATGATAGCCCCTTGACAATTAAAAGAGAATTAACGGATAAGGATGCTATGTATAAAGCATACATTGAGGCATTAGATTTACTAAAGGATGATAAAAACCAAATGATTTACAAGGCATTTTTACAAACAGATAATGTTGAGCATGTCGAATACGCATTAGATTTAATTGCTAAGGAAGATAAAATTGATTTATATGCTCGTGACATCGAGGGTATTGTAGAATCTAATGATTCATTTAATACACTGTCTTATCTATTTGGGGTTAGCCCTGATATAATCTACAAGGTAAAGGGGCTATTCAGATGAAGAAGGCTTGGGGAATATTAAAGGGTACTCGTATAACTAATAGGGCTAAAAAAATAACTGATGAAATTATGGCAGACGGTGAAGAAAGAAGTGTCAGAATGATATTAGATTTAATATGGGATGATGTTGAGAGGAGAAAGGTTTCTGGGCGTGATACAATCCCCACAATAGGAGAACTTAGTTATTATTTGTCAAAAAATAAAGAATATACAAAAAGAATAAAACAGTTTAGTAGACGCCAAGTTACAGTTTATGAAAGGGTGATTGGTTAATGGACTTACTTACAGAAATGGATATGAAAGCCTCCGATGGTAATTTTGAATATTTCTTTACAAAAATTCTCGGAATGGAAATGGCAGACTTTCACCGTGATTGGCTACAATCAGTTCACGACACTCAAAGAACTGTAATCATTTGTTCACGAGACCACGGAAAGTCTGTATTCTTTCACTCTTGGTGTATCTACCAATTAATTTTTCAACCTCCACCATATCAAATGATTTACATTTCATCAAACCAAAAACAGACAATGGTTCACATGAAAGACATTGACCGAATGTTCACAAACATTCCTGCCCTAAGAAAATACAAACCTAAAGCAGGTTGGGCTGTCGGCTCAATGAGATTAACAAACGGAAATGAAATACTTGAGCGTTCCGTTGGTTCACAGATTCGTGGACTTCACCCTCAAGAAATTATTATTGACGACCCTATGAAGGAGTTTTCTGTAGCCGCCATACAGCGAGTTACAGATTGGTTTTGGGGAGACATGATTCCTACTCTTCACCACACCGCTACTTTACGAATGGTCGGAACACCTTTCACATACACTGATATATTTGCCGCATTAGAGGAAAACCCTGAATATGATGTGCAACGCTATCCAGCGATAAATCAAACGGGTGATGCTCTTTGGCCCTCTCGTTGGGATATTGATTCTTTAGAAAAAAGAAAGCGTGAAATAGGTTCTTCAAAGTTCACAAGAGAATATCTTTGCATACCAATTTCATCCAATACGATGTTATTTGGAAAAGAGTTTATAGATAAGTCTAAAGACCGGACAAGTAAGTTATTGTATCATGGTAACAATGAGGCTTTCAAATACTACATCGGTTACGACCCTTCTCTTTCAGCAGACGGCGACTACACAGTAATGATGGTTATTGAAGTAGATGAGGATATGAATAAAAAAGTTGTTACAATGGTGCGTGAAAAGAATATGGATTTCCGTTCTCACATTACCCGCATTACAGACCTTTGCGAAAGATTCAAACCCGAAGTTGTAATGATTGAGACTAATACATTCGCTAAGTCCTTTGCTATGGAATTGAGGGATATATCAGATTTTCCTGTAAAAGAGTTCACCATGCACCGTAAGAAGAAGGAAGAAATTATTCTTAACTTACAGATGAACTTGGAGAATAATAAAATTATACTACCCTATGCAGATGAAAAGGCAAAGGGTGTTTCTGATGCAATTATACAAGAACTCGAAGCATTCGGTATTAGTAGCACAGGAAAAATTGAAGGTTTAGGCGCACACGATGATATTGTTATAGCACTCGCTTTGGCTAATCACGCCACAAAGTCTTTTAATGATGCCTTCGTAGACATAGATAGTAGTGGCTTATTTGGCACACCCAAAGGTCAAAGTTTCGGAGGTGGAATATATGGAATTAATATGTAAGGAAGATGAAATTAATACAAACGAACTTCGGAGAAAGTTACCAGAACTTGAAGAGGTTCAAAGACTTGAAGAAGAAAAAAAGAAAGAAATAAAAGATTTATTAAAACTTAGTGAATGGTTGCCATATCAATCCATTGATGAAACTGAAGTTATCAAGGATATATCTAAAATATATTCAGTAAATCTTACAGATGCGAGAAACATGTTATCGTCTTTTCCTGAAGAACCCCTCATTGATAACAAACCTATACCGGATATTGTTAAGGATTTAAGAAACATGCGTAGACAGTTAAAGGGAGACTCAAGGATGAAGATGAGTAAAACCATAGACCATTTAATTAACGCATACGGAGAACATTTGAATAAATGTATTGATTCTATTTACTGGCTTTCTCCTTATAAATCAGCAGTTAAAATGCTTACACCTGATTTAGTTACACTTAGAAAATTAGAACATATTAAAGATGGAGATGTTAGAAAAGAAGTCATTGATGATTTGATAAAAATGTGGGAGGCCAATATTTTTAAAAATGAATTAGACTATGGAAAAGAATATTCCGACTACACTAAGGTTTTCAAGCAAAGTAAAAAAAATATTCGCTCTACCCTAAAAGGTATTTCCCACCAGTCAATTAGAAAGTCAAGGCAGAATGTTTTAGATAATATTATAATTAAAACAATTTGTAACAACCCCGGAATTTCAAGTAATGCAATACATTCGATGCTTCCTAAAAGTTACCACCGTTCTACTACTCCGCAAACTATTTCAAAAATGCTTCGTAAAATTAACGCAACAAATGTTAACGGTGACTACTACATTCTTAGTGATGAGATTAAGAAAGACCTTTACGGATATGTAGCGGGATTCATTGATTCGGATGGTTATATTACTATGGACTCTTCTTACTCTCCCCGTATAGGTATGATTGCCACGGGAGATAGAGGTAGGGCTTTCTTTCAAGAAATGGAAAAGGAACTTAAAATTGGCCGCCTACATTTAGACCAAAAGGTAGGAGAGAATAACCGGAGTCAGCACAGGTTAAACTTTTATAGTCAAAACGATATTACAAAATTGTTGGACAAGTGCCTACCCCACCTGCGTATGAAAAAAGAACAAGGGAGACTTTTACAAGAGGCTATTAAAATTAAGAAATTTTATAAGAAAGAACCGTGGGCTAAAGAAAGGGTAAGTGAAATTTTCAAACTTATTAAATGGGAAAATTGGAAGGATGCTCGTAATCAAGGTTCAGTCGAATTTGAAAAATACGATATACAAGAGGATAATATATCAAAGTATAAGGATAACTGTAAGTGGGAATTGATGAATGAAATGGATTCTATTGTTAAGGAGGATTAAGTATGGGGCTACGAGACAGATTTAGACAATTGATAAGAAGAAGAACTCCTATTCCTATGGAAAAGGATGTTTATAATTTAGGTATTCAAGAGCGTAGATACCCTCAACATTATGCAGGGCGTTATTTATACGATACTGCTAAAAATTCAACAGTTGTTAGAACTTGCTTAGTTCAACTTAAGAATGAAGTTTTCCGCCGAGGCTATGAATGGAAAAAGGCATTTGACCTTAAGTGTAACTCTTGTGGATATGAACATCAAAAATATGTAGAGGAATGTATGAATTGCAGTTCAACAGATTTAAGAAGGCCCGACTACAATCAAAAAGTCTTTGCTGAAAATTTCTTTAAAAACCATGTTAATGATTCACACCAACTATTTATTGATGTTCTCAAGGAATTAGAAACAGACCTCAATGTTATGGATGACGCTTTCTTAATTCTTGTTAAGGATTATTATTTAGAAGAAGATGGGGGGATTGCCATGTCTAAGATTAATGAGATTTATAGAGGCGACCCCACTACAATGTTTATTGAAGTTGATGAAGATGGAGATAGAGGGCATTCGAGATTTACATGTGTAACTCACCGAGAGTTTATTTCCGAAGAACGGCATGAAAAATGTGGGATATGTGGTAGTTCTCTCGAAGCAATCGAATTTACAAATAAAACAGCACAAGGGGAACAGCATTATATTACTGGAGAAGTAGTGCATTTTAGTAAATATGGGCCTTCAAGATTATACGGCCATCCGCCCGTGATTACTTTATTTAATTACATATTTACATTACAGGCTATGGAGTCTTATATTAGCACTTCATATCAAAAGATGAGAACGCCAAAGGGTATTCTTGCTGTGCAGACTAACAACATGGAGTCTCTGGTAAAGTATTGGAAAGGGGTTAAAGAAAAGTTAGAACAAGACCCCCATTACATTCCTATCATGGGTATTGAATCCGAGGGAGGTTCTCGTGGTTCTGTTGAATGGATTCCTTTTATGAACAGTCTAAAAGAGATGGATTATACTGCTGTAAAGGAAGACTTAAGAACAAGAATCTCAGCGTTTTACGGTGTAAGTAATATCTTTATGGCAGACAATACGGCTTCCGGTGGACTTAACTCCGAGGGTATGCAAATACTTGTTACTAATCGGGCAGTTGAAATGGCCCAAAGTGTGTATAATAAATATCTATTTCCATTTATGATGGAACAATTTGGAATAACAGATTGGAGAGTTCAACTTTTACGCTCGGAAGAAGAAGATGAAATTGCTGTTCTTCGTAGAAGGGAGATGGAAGTCGCACTTGCTATTCAAATGAAAAATCTCGGCTTCGAGGTTGATATGAATGAAGAAGGTGATTTTATATTCAAGAAATTCCCATCAGAAGAACTTACAACAGTTGATGTTGATAAGAAAAAAGACGCACCAATAGAAACTGATAAGTATGCTGGAACTAATATTGATTCCTCACAATTAGGGCAACTTCAAGAGCAAGCATTATTAAGCGGTCAAACAAAGGGGCAGGTAGCGGGAGAAGTAGCAGATAAGGCAGACTATACCCCAAAGAAAAGAATGCCTTCACCACCAGATAAAAGATTTAGTGGACTTCCCGGCGACGCTGGAAATAAAAATGTAGATAAAAGAACCGAGAGGAGAGTAGGATGATTTACAAGGGTTTAATGGGCAAAGATGAAATTGACTATCTTACAAGTAGATTTACAGAAATCAAATTTGTGAATTTAAGAGTCGGTATGGAAACATTAGCAACAGAAGAAATGTTATCAAGAAAAGATATTTCTCCCGAAGTCTACAATGATATTTTAAATGATGATAGAGAGGGAGTATTAAAATTGATTTCTCACAGTCAGGGCTTAATTGTGTTTGATTACGATATTGTTGGGGGAGGAAAAACGGTTAGAAGATATTTAAACGAAGTGATACAAGGTAGTGATAAAGTTATATTACTTAATCTTCTTAAGGAATCTTTTGATACTGGACAAACTGTAGTTAGTGAAACTGTAACACGACTTAATACTGAAAGACATGCAGGTCACGGGTTTGAAGAAATTAGTGATTACTCATATACTTTTATGCAAAATTATGTGGGAGATGAAGAAGACTTTAAAAGACAGACTAATTTTCGTCAATTTAAAAAAATAGTGGAGGATTCGAGGGCTTATGGCCCTGCGTCAATAAGGAAAGTAATAGTAGCAATATTCCCTTGGAGTTCAGATTACGGTTTTAAAATTGGCACTTTTCCAGTTGCGACTGTTCCCAGTATTTCTAAATTACAAAAATCAAAAGGGATTAATATTTTAAGTAAAACGAGTCGTCGTAGCACTGTTCAACAGAGTGACGAAGCAATAAAAAATGACTTGTATGTCTTAGCACCTTCAATAGATTTTGAACTTGATTTTGATGAAAAATACGGAGTATCGCCTGAAGCATTTCCTTTATTTAGGAGATGGGCTAAAAGACTGGTAAAAAGAAAAATGGAACGAAAAAGTAAGTCGAAAGATAATTTATTAGTGTTTTCTTTAAATAATAATTATGTAGATAAAGGTTTAAATAAACTATTTGGCTTAAAGTCAATAAATACACAATATACTTTATTTTCTCAAGATATTAGGTTCGACGAGTGGGCTTCAAAAAAATTAATTCAACCTAAAACTATTGAAAGAATAAAATTAAGTTTAGAAGATTCAGTAACAATATTTAAGGAAAGCACAGGTAAATATAAACCTTTACCGAGAAGGTTATTTAATGATAAAAAGTATGATAGTGGAAAACGCCTTTTAGCCGATTTAATTACAGCAAAAATTGGTTTAGCGATGGGAGATAGGTCGGGTTGGACAAAAAGAAGTTCAAGGCCGCCATCTTCACAAGATAGTTCAATTGAGAGATACCCTGTAAAAAAGTCAATTCCTAACCTAACGGATGATTTAGAATTTTTGGTTAAAAAAAGTAATAGGAAGGGGTATGATAGTTTAACAGAAACAGAAAAAGTTAATTTTGCTAAATACTGGCAAAATTGGGTTTCACTATTAGATATATTCGACCAAGAGGAATATAGAATATTTATAAGGGAAGGAAGTGACTACACAGGTATAGGCTATTTGGTTGATGAAATAGTTGCACTGGGAATTTACCCAAATAAAGTAGATAAATTAGATTCTGTTTTTGTTTTTTCAATTGATATGTTTATCCGTACTGATACAGGTAAAAGAATTAGTAGCGACCAAGCCCCAAAGAAATATCAAAACCGAAAAAAATTCCAAAATTTTATATTCATTATCAATTACGACAGGCAAGAAATAAGTGTAAGTAAATATGGTGGGCAAGATGATGCAAAACAATTTTCAATAAATTTTCAAGATTTTGACATACGAGTAGATATTGTAAATCTTATTAATAGAATAATAAGTTCGCCTAAAAATTTAATTACAAATTTACCTGAAAAACCTTATTATGCTGGTAGAGAAGGTTATACTTCCGAAGCAAGAGTTTCTATGACCCCTGAAGAAGTTGCTACTACTTATACTTATACTCAAGCAAATAATATGAAAAATCACGACCAAGTGCTTTATCACGAAGAAGTCAGACAAGATACTTTAACTGGAAGAAGGGAAGGCTTTATGGTATTTAGAGAAAAAAGAGGTGGTTACGGCTTTTTTTCATTCGACCCCTTTTACCATGATAAAGACGGACATTCGGGGGGTAGAGTAGACATTTGCATTACTCCTTTAAATAATTTATTTACGCCGTTAAGAGTTTGGGCCTCGCAGAACGGATGGTTTGAATTAAAAAACATGCCAAATGATTTATTTACAAATAATTATTCTTCTTTAAAAGAAGTTACTTTATCTTATATTACTGAAATATGCAACGACTATTTATCTACCTTTAAACCTAAACTATATGCCATTGAGAATGCTATTTGTATTCTTTCACCCCAAGAAGATACTGTTTCTCCGGATTTACACTGGTTACTGGGTAATAGAGGGGAGGGAGAAGGTGAAGTATTCCCAATTGATGTTAATGCTTACCAACCAATGCCCCTCTTTTCATCAGAAACAGAAGATATGAGTATATTTTCAGGTATTATGCGTCAAGCATGGAATACTTTCAAAAGTAAATTAAAGTTGTTAGAAGATTACCCTTTGGCTATGAAGGAAGAACAAGATTACCTTGAAATGAAACGAATAATGGGTAGAGAACGAGACTTAGAAGACTCGGAAAATTTAAATAACGAAATTTATGAATCAGCGAATAATCTTACTACAATGAATAGAGAAATACTTGATGATTATAAAAAATTATCAAATAAATTAATTAAAGAATATTTAAAACAAAATCCACCAAAGGCAACAAACCTTGCCTCAAGAAGACTATAAGGAAAGTGAAAAAATGAGTGATATAATAAGAAGAAAATTAGATGAAGCGAAAAAACAATTATCAGACCTTGAGCGAAAGGCTAATAAACCAGAACCCACGCCTAAGAAAACTGTGGATTTAACAATGAATGTGCCGGAAGTTCCTCCTGATAACTTTGAGGCAGACCCTGTTATCCCCGGAATTATTCGGCCCGGCCCTAAAATGTCGAAAAAATTTAGACAGGTGTAGATATGTGGGAAGATATTCTAAAGGCGACCTTTACTTTACCTAAAGGAACTTCGGTAAAAGAAATTAAAAGGTTAATTAATGAAGCAATAAAAAATCCTTTAGAAGCAAAAAATAATCCATTCACGGCTACAAAAAATTCAAAAGGGGCAATTAAGGTAAATGAAAACGGGGAAATTATAGGTGACGGATATAAAAGACGGGGTGGAGATTCCTTTTATCCTGTTGAGAGGGTAAAAAGTAAAGGCCCTCCTGTGGTATATGAAACAGTAGTTCAAGCACAAACTCCTCTTACCATAGATGAAGCGGCTAAACATTACAAAGAAAATGTTGTTGATTACGATGAAGTTAACCCTTTTAAGGAAAGTGAAACTATACAATATCGAGAAGAAGGTAGAAGAATGCCTAAAAAACTCAAAAGAAGGGAACTTCCTGAAGATAAACCTTATCTCGATGAAAGAGAAAAACCCCGTGTAGAAAGTAGAGAAGAAGGTAAAAAACTAAGAGCGAAAGAAACTCGTGACAGAAAAAAACGAAAGGGTAATTTTCAAGATTTTAAACCAAAATCAAATGTTAAAAGAACAGAAGATAAACTAAGAGAAAGATTAAGTATAGCAAGTAAAGAATTAAAAACAGCGGAAGATAGATTTGATTTATTAGATTATAGAACGCCTTCCCAAGATTCAATTTATGAATCTCTTGGTAAAGAAATAAAGGACTTAAGAGAGGAAATAAAAAACTTAAGAGAGGAAATAAAACAAGTAACTTCTGAATCTACTTTAACTTCTGATGAGGCTGAGGAAGAATTAAATACAAGATTTTATTTAGATTATGGGTATAATATAGAAGATATAGATAGAGTTGAAATGAAACAAAACCTACCACAAATAAGAACAATAATGTATCCGATTTCAAATGCTGATTTTGATTCCTTTATTATCGCTTTAGATAAATTTATAGATGGGGAAGATTCCCCTACAATTAATAAATATAGAGAGAAAAATAAAAATAAGTTTGATAAAATTATGGAGTTGATAGAATCAACATCTACTTCTACGGGTGGAAATACTTTAAATAAATTTATAGGCAATTTAAAAAATATGGTAGAAATATCAATGCAAACTATTGGTGGAGAGCAATATCCAGTTGCTAAAATTAAACTAAATAGACAAGGTGCTACGAGAGCCACATTAACAGTTAAGGAAAATATTAATTTTTTGGTTAATGAAGCAGAACTTAATTTACCTGTTGGTAAGAGATACACCCCTGAAGAGTTTGAAAGGGTATCTAATTGGATGGAAACTAAATACGCACCTATACCTAAAGTAACCAATTATCAAAAATTTATGGATAATTTAGTCGGAGATATATTTAACGCAAAAGGTATTCCATCTGTAAAAGATATAAGAAGTTCTACTACTGATGCTGGTTTTGATGATGTTACACTTCCTTACATGGTTGAATGGCTTACCAGTAGAAATAATCCACTGTTAACAAAATTAATAAAAAATATGTCTGTAATTGGGGGTAAAAAATTAACACCTGTTATAAAAACACAAAGAGTTCAAAAAATAGTAAATGGTGCTGAATTTAAAAATAAAAATTTTATACCTTTGATGTCTCGATATTTATTCGACCCTTCTTATAAAGAACTTTTATCCAAGAAACAGGTAGAGAGATTAGAAAAATTATTATCAGAAAAGGTTGGCGATGATACAGTTATCGGACTATTACTTTTAGTTTTAGACCAAACCTTTTCAGTTGCTTCACCAAGTAAAAAAGATACAATTGCAGATAGATTGGGAGTTAAACCAAAACCTATAACTCAACCTGATGAAACTTATGATGAGGAAATTAGCCCTGTTACGACATCGGAACAAGAAGAAAAAATTCGTTCTAAAAGAAAAGAAGATGCAAGACCTAAATATGACCCAAAGGAAGTTGAGGATTTTAAAAATAAACCTAAGCCCCCTGCTGGGCCGAGTAAAGATTACAGGGGTCGAAGAGATTTACCACGAAAGAAAAGAGGAACTGCCAGTGACCCTCTTCGTAAATCATTAGAAAAGGCAGATATATCTTCTCTTCCACCAAAGAAGCGGAGAGAAGTAAAGGCTCTACTTCAAAATGCCCATCCAACAGAATACTTCGGTGAAGACTACCTTCGTTTAGGAAAAGTTATAAATATAATTGACGGATTAGCAGAAGATGAAGAGGGCGAACTCTTAGAGAAATTGGGAGTCAAAAATCTACAAATGGTTAAGACAGCCGCATCACTAAGAAAGAAATATGAAAATTTATATAAAAAATTATACGACATGGTATATGATGAGGAGGAATAAAAAAATGGAAGAAGAAACAACAGTGGAAATTTTAGAAATATTGAAAGCCCTATCCGACAAGGTTAAGGATTTAGAAAGAAAATTAGCAGATTCAGACACAGCAATTATGAAGTCCGGATTTGTAAGAAGTCCAAGACCAAGCATAAAAGCCCAAGCGGGTATGCCAAATGGTGATGTGATTTCAAAGATGGATTGGAGTGATTTGGATTCACTTGTCAAAAATTTGGAGGGAACAATATGAGTAAAAAAGAAACAATGGTAGCCGATGAAGCCGATATGCAGGGAGTAGATGTTTTAACGCAATTAACTGAACTTACAGTTTTGCTTACTAATGCACTGGGGTATGAACCTGCCGATGCACAAAAGAATGAGAATGCTGGAAAGCAAGTTAATGTTGAACGGTTGGCGGCTAAACCAATTACAAAGGAACAGACGACGGTTAAGAGAAATTACCAAAGTAAATTAATGCCTGAAAATATGACATACAAAGCAGAACCCGACCAAGAAGAAGTTCGTGTAGAATCAGTAGCACCTGCCGAAGATTCTCAAGATAAAGATGTAGAGGCCGCTTTAGAAACAGCACTCGGAAAACTTAAGCGTCTTCGACATACCTTAACGGTAAATGAAGAGGCGGCTTTAACTCCAAGTGACGAGATGTGAGAGTAATGATATTTACTCAATTTGATAGTGTAGTAAAAAATGTTTCTTCTTTAAGTAACATGGTTCGTGCTACATTTTTAAGTGCTAAGGAAAATCCTAAAGCATATGAAAAGGATTGGGAAAAATTAGTAGTTCAATTGAGAGAACTTTTAAAAGACCCCAAAATTAAGGAACAATTTCCTAATATAGATGACAGTGTTTTGTTTTCTGATGATTCTTTTTCGGTAGCAAATAATAAAGCAGGTGAAATTTATGGATATTTTAATAATAGGCAATCTCCTATTGAAATAGTAAAACAAGATAGACCCGAAAAATTCATAGAACCGAATAAACCAATGTATCGTATATTTGAAATAGACGACATGAAAGAAATTAAAGGGCTTACAAATGATTATATTGTTCAAGAAAAATACGATGGTCTAAGAATACAAATTCATAAGTTTGAAAATAAGGTTAAGATTTACACATTTAACGCAAGAGACATTACCGACAAAATGCCTGATGTTGTTAAGGTTTTAGAAAATAGAGTTTTTCCAAGTTGTATTTTAGACGGCGAAGCAGTAATGTATAAAGACGGAGAACCTTTAGTTCGAGCAGATACTCTTGCCCATATTAATAAAAAGGTAACAGAAGAAGCAGATATTAAAGCGCATGTATTTGATATTATGTATTTTGAAGATAAGTCCGTAGCGTCTGAAAAATTAGAAGAACGCATTATGATTCTTATGAAAAATTTTTCAGCAAACGCAGATGAAAAGGTATTATTTCCAAATAAAAGTAATACCCGTGATGCTGATTCTTTATCCGAGATTGAAGAATACGCTATGCAGATAATGGATAATCCTGCATCCGAGGGTGTGGTTATTAAAGATGCTAAATCTTCTTATGTTATTGGTAAAAAGAAAAACCCTAAATGGATTAAGTGGAAAAAATTTGTAGACTTAGATGTTATAGTTTTGTCTAAAACTGAAAATAAAAATGGAACTTTTGGCTACTCTATGGGTATCGGGCCTGTTGAAGAAGATAGTATTAAGGCTGTTGAAATGGATGGAGACTTTTACATGAATGTCGGTAAGACAACAAATACTAAACAAGATGTAGAAGAGGGAACTATTATTCGTGTAACGGCAGATGAAATTATGGGTAATCCTAAGAAGGGATTCTCTTTATTCAATTCAAAGTTTCACGAAATACCTGAAGTAAAACTTCCCGATAAGTTAATTACTCTTGAATTTTTAACAACAGGTGGAAAGAAAAGTCTTGGGGATTACAAAATAGAAGCCCTTACAAAGTCATATGAAATTACAGATGGAATACATGGTGTAGCAAAACTTCAAACAGAATTAGATTTAGATGGATTTATTTTTCACGGATTTAAAGATAAAAATTTAATGTCCAAAAACGCTTCAATAGATATAGACTTTTGGAAAGAAGAATTAAAAGATGCCTATGGTAAAGATAATGGTAGGTTTTTTATATTCGTAAAACAATTAGTAATGGATTATGGTAATTTATCCGCAGATGATATTTTTGGTAGAGCCACTAAACATGACCCTAAGATGATGAATAGACTTTTTAATAATTCACAAAATAAAATGAAAGACCGTTTAATGAAAGCGGGTGAAACATACGGAATTGTTTATTCTGCTGGAAAGTTTAGCCACGATGATGATGTGTTAAATAAAGCAGAAGTTCGTAAGGGGGAGTTTGAACTTTGGATTACAAAGAACGGATATTTACATTTTGTAATAATTTATCAAGGTAAAAAGATGACTTGGGAAATACGAGTAAGTGGGGATGAACAGATATACGACTTTTTAGGAGAGTCCGGTAAATACCCCTGTAAGCAAATACCAAAACCTGATACTGAAACACTACTTGAGCGTGGGCCAATGATTTTAGGCGCACAAAGAAAAGGTTATCACGAGTATATTCTAAATGGAAAAGAGGTAAAAACTAAAATACATTGTAGATTTTTACCTGTTCAAGACAAAGAAATGTGGCTCGCATGGACAGGGTATGAATCAAAACCTGCCCCTAAATCGAGTGACTCAGGGCTAATTAATATCTATGAAGACGATTCTTAAAATTAAATAGTTTTATATAGTCCACATAGCACAGACCCTATCATGCAGTTAAGTACTCCTATGTTTGGTGATGAGCCAAATAGCGGTGGAGAATTCGTTATTCTTAAAGAAAATAATGAATGTGTTATTGCTGGCTACGCATCAGTTGATGTAGTAGATAAACAAAATGATAAAATTACTTTAGGCGCAATTCGTGAAGCGGCTGATAAGTTTATGAAACAAGACCGATATAGAAATGTTATGATTACACATTCTAATGTTCAAGTCGGAGAGGTCGTAGACCAATATACAGATTCCAATGGTAAAGTCCTAAAAACAGGCGTTGATGATACAGGGTTTTTTGTGGTGATAAAATTAAGAAATGATATTGAAAAGGCTAAGGAGGTTGCTCGTGATGTAAGAAAGGGTAATCTTCGTTCTTTTTCAATAGGTGGACAGGCGATAAACAAGACAAATAAATATGACTCCGATACCGGAAGTTATAAAGAAATTGATAAACTTGAATTACATGAAATCACCATATGCGAAGAGGGCATAAACCCTGAAGCAAAATTTAACCTAATAAAGGAGGATAATAAAATGAATACAGAAATAGAAAAGGCTCTTAATGAGTTTAATGAAGTAATGGCTGAACTCCGTGAATCCACGGTTCTCAAGAATACAATGGACACCCTCGAACAAGAGGAAGAACTTGAGATGATGGATGAAATGGAAGAGGAGTCCGTTGAAATGGGAGACTATGACAGCGAAGAAATGAAAGCAGAATCTGATGATGATGATGATGTTGAAGAAATGAAAGATGAAGAAAAGATGGGTCGAGAAATGAAAGCCGAGTTTTCGGAATTTGTTGAAGCAAAGGCCGAATCTATTGATTCTCTTGACCTTTCAAAGTCAAACATCGAAAAAGCCTATGAACAATTCAAGGCTGAAAAAGAAGAGGCTCGTGCATACGAAGTTATTAAGGCTGAATTTGAAGCCCGATATAATAAAGACCTTGCACTCGAAGCAGATGAAATTGCTAAGAGCAAGTTTAATGCCGCAGACGCAGTTCTTTCACTTAAGGAAGAATTTTCTCAATTGAAGAAATCTCTTGAGAACAACACTATCGCTAAGGCCGCAGAAACTCAATCTGTGTCCAATCAACTTAGTGAGGACTTCGATAACATTTCAGAAATGTCATGGAATGAAGTTCACGAATTAATGGACAAATACAACAGAGGTGCTTAAAATGACAGGATATTTTAGAACAATTGAAGACTTAGAGCGAGCGACCTACGGACTATCCGGAGGAAGTAATATTTTGAAAGCCGCACTTACGGGTATTCACCCTATTCACGACCAAACAGGCGGAACACCTTCTTCGGGTGGAGATGCTACTTTGTATAACTTGGTTTATGGACAAAAAGTTTGGTCTATGATTAACCGAGAAATTAACGCACTTTCAATGCTTCCTAAGAAGCCGTGGAAGAGTAGTGGTTGGAGAGTTATGAAGGGGCGTTCTCTTGGTGGTAATACTGATGTTTTTACTGTTTCCGATTTGGACACTCTCGGTGGACAAGTAGAAAACGCTACAATTTCCAATATTGATGAAATTAAGCCTACTTTCGCAAACCTAAGTCTTTCTCCTAAGACTGTTGCGCATACCTTTGAACTTTCGGAGATTGCACAACTTCTCGGAGGAATGGATGATGGTATCGGAGATATTATTTCTACCTACCGTGAAGAAGTTGGTATTTCACACGCAGAAGCCATGAACTCAATGGTTCTTACTGATTTGACTACTTCCGGTTTGGATGCACCTGCCTCAAGTGGAAAAGACTACGACAATCCAGAGCGTTCTCTTACTTCACTTTACAAGATTGTTTCAACTCATGCAGAAATGAATGCTTTGTCTAATCTTGACGGTAATGCAAAACTAAATCTTTTCGGAACTGTTCGTGCTTCGTCGGGAACAGAATACCTTGAAGCATATGTTGATTCAAATTCGGGAACTGCTCGTAACTTGACTGTTAATATGCTTAATACTGCTCTACGAAACTTGATGGCTCGTGGCGGTTCACCAAAGGTTTTCCTTACAGGATATGACACCATTCAAACATTAGGAGAACTTCTCCAAGCCCAAGAAAGATTCATGGGTCGAACAGAAGTTGTTCCTTCTCATGGTGGTATTAAAGGAGTTAAGGGAAGAGAAGTCGGATTTAAGGTTGCTACCTATCACGACATTCCTATTATTCCTTGTAAGGATATGCCAACAGGCGGAAGCGGTATTTCAGATATTTTACTTCTTGATACCGACCATTTGTTCTTGTGTACTCTTAAGCCTACTGAATACTTTGAAGGTGGTATGAACACTAAGGAAGTTTTCGGACACGGATTCTTAGGACACCGAGGACTTTACCGAACAATCGGAGAAACAATGTGTACTTATGTGCGTGGACAAGGCAAGTTAATTGACCTTCAATGAGGTGATTTAGTATGGGATTAAACGCAATCACATTAATCGCAGACCACCACGGTTCTACTGCACCAAAAGTTCAAGGACATTATTACTATGTTGATTTTATCCTTAATGTAACTAAGAGTGCAACAGCATCAGTAACAACAACAGTAAATTATGTAGCCGCTACAAACACGATTACTCGTGCAAGTGGAACTGCTCTTAATGCCGCAACAAATTATACACCGGGAAGTACAATTACTCTTGGTTCATCCGCTACAGGTGGAAATGATGGTGAAGTTACTATTGTTAGTACCGATGGTGTAAATACTATGGTTGTTTCAGCAGTTGCGGCAGATGCTACAAATGATGAAATTACTATTGTTGGAAATAACTTTTCTCTTGTTGCTTCGGATTTGGGACTTTCCCGACTTAGCCACATTGAAGTTATGGCACAGGAAAACAAATTGGTTCAACTAAATACAAGAATTACAACTGCTGGTGCGCTTTTTACAGATGCTACTGCTCTTGCTACTCTTGGAGAATATTTAGTTCTTGAACCAAGCACCCTTTCAACGGGTGCAGTTGTTACAGGTGACTTAGGAACTTTTAGAATTAGAGCATACGGTCTTCTATGAGGTGAGTAAATGTTAAGAGTAAAAAATATTACAGGTGGAACAAAAACAATCTTTGGTAGTCAATACTTAGGTGGATTGACTTACGAGGTTGATGAGCGTTTGTTAGAATTTTTTATTAAGAATGGATTTGAAATCTTGGACTCCGCTGAGACAGAAACATTGGTTGAAGAAACATTGGTTGAAGAAACCATTGTTGAAGAGACTATTGTTGAAGAAGTCAGTGAAGCGGATGTCCTTGATTTCTCTTCAATGACTAAGCGTGATTTACAGGCTTGGTTAAAAGAACAAGGAATTTCTTATAAATTATCTGATAGCAAAGCCGCACTACTTGGTCTAACTGTATTAGAAGAAGAGTAAGGTTTAATACCTAACGCTTCTTAACGATAAATAAGAGGGAAAGATATGCCGTATAATTCAACGAAAGTAACAAGCAATAACCAAAATATTTCTACTAAAGGTGGAACATTTGAAGGAGTAAATGTTTTCAACGGGGCAACAGCCTCCATTGTCTATATTTCCGATAATAATAATGACCCATCTACTCAAGTATCTACTTATAATAATGACCCTACAGTAACCGTCGAAGATTCATCGGCATTTGCGGTAGGAGATTTAGTTACAGGAACAGGCATTCCTGTTGATACAAAGGTCTTATCTATTACTGATTCAACAACTGTTGAACTTACTGCATCTACTACAGGTGGAAATACAAACGGCCCTTTACAATTTCATAGTCTTGCTAATTTAATATGTAAGTTTCACATAGCCGCCGATACTACATATTTCTATCGTGGTTTTAATGTTGTTTGTAGGAATGGTATTAAAATATCTTCTTCTGATTGGTCTAACTTAGAAATCTTCGTACTGCACAATTGAGGTGGAGTGCGTGACTAATGTTCCAACATATAATGATACGATACCTAATAATACTAAGTATAGTATAGATACAGCAAGGCGTATAATGGTAGAGTATATTCTTAGTGAAACTATTAACAAGAATAAATTACCGACCTTTATAAGAACCAACCACGAAAATGTGAGAGGTTTGATTGACTACAATGATAAAGAGTTTGACAAGATTAACAAAACGGCTTTTGAAGATGTTCTAAATATGGATTTAGAAGATTTTTACGGTAAAGACGATACTTTAGCACAGAATTTATTGGAAGACTTTGGTTATTCAGAAAGAACTCCCTTAACTTTAAGAGATGTTCTTGAAGGGGAATCTTTAAATTTTTATTCTATCTTAGATATTAATGATGAAAATGTTTTAAGAGCAATTGGAAAACATGGTTATAAGCAATTTATCAAAACAGGCAATATGTTTAATTCTATTAAATCATTATTTGCCGAAAAGGTAGGAGAGGATGGCACTACAACTTCTCAAGTTAAAGCAAATGCAAAAGTTATAGCGAGAGAGGGTTGGGCAGAAGCAATATTAAATGATATATTTAGAGCCTTAGATGGTATTGAAGGTGCTAAATATCCTAAAGATTTTCAGAGAAGTAGTCCCCCGTATATACAATTAACAGAAATTGAGGAGTCTCAATGGGGAGATATGTTAGCAGAATGGGCATCCGATAATGGTATAAAGGGTTTAGATACAAGTGGTGAAATACCAAGACTTCCTAATAATAGAAGATTAATTTTAAAAGAAATGACTGCTCAACAGTATTTTGATTTCTTAAATGTATTAGGGAGTTTATCACCTATTAAGTGGAAAACTTTCCTAAGAAAGGTAACAAAGAAATGGATAGAAGGAAATTATACTATTCCCGATACAGTCAAGGGAGAAAGGCGAGCATTAAAAGAAGGCGAGGAGTCCGTTGATTTTACTGGAGAACAATTAGGTAAATTGATGAATATTAGCGATGAGTATTATACACAAATCAATGATTATATAGATAACTTAAATCCACCCGAAGTTGTTGAAGTTCAGCGTAGAGGAGTCGAAGATGTTGATTTACCTGAAGTTGGAACAAGGACAAGAGATACAAGTATGGTTGAAAGAGTAGAAACCGTTTCCGAAAGTTCATTGAAAAATGTAATTAGAGACCATTTGGTAAATTCAAAAGGTTTTGATTATGATGTGAAACTTAGTAGAGGTCAAAGGAAATATACTTTAACGACAAGAGAACAAGACTGGATTCCAGTTGATGATTTCTTAGATGTTAAGGCTGGTAAAAAACCTTACGATAAAATATCTTCAAAGGGTTCTTTTACTTCTAAAATGGATATTCCGGTTGGAGGTGAATATGAAGAAACAGTAGAAGACATAGTAGACGGTCTTTTAAGCGACTTAATTCCTGATAAAATACCTAAAGAAGTTACGGAATTTTTAGACAAAGTAGAAGCAATTCAAATGTCAAAAGATGAAATAGAAACTTATTATACTCAAATAACAGGCGTGGCTCTACAAGCAGAACAATCTCTTGTAGGTGAAGAAGAACAGCAAGATTTAGAAGATGAGGGTATTACGGGCGATGAGAATATTATTGAAAGGTTAAATAACTTTTTAGAACCCTTCATGGTTGGAGAAGAAAGAGAAGAAATAGTTGATGGTTTAAGAAATCTTGACGATAACATGAGAGAAGATTTGAGAAATTTAAAAGATATTTGTGGTGAAATATCAGATGTGTTTGGCACATATACTGATTCAGTAAGGAACAATGAATCAGAAGATATAGTTATTGAACCAACATATTCAGAAAATCAATTAAAACAATTAGAGTCTTATGACGAACTATTGGACATAGACATAAGAAGTTTAAGAAATTTGACCGAACCTGCTACAATAGAAGAAATAGAATCTAACTTTGAAACTTTATTTGAAACAGAAGAAGGTAAGAAATATGAAGAACAGTATAAAAATATATTAGATAATAGAGAATTAGATGAAGGAGACTTTGATAATATTCGTTTGTCTTTATCAAAGTTTTTCAACCGTAGTCTTAGAATAGTTGCAGATAAAGGTAAGGAAACAGTATTTAGTTATTTAGATATGTTTAAAGGAGAAAGTATAATTGATAAATTAGTAAATATTTTCTATGCCACATTAACTAATGAAAGTAATAACCCTAAACAATGGGGGCAACCTACAAAATATACTTCTGCTGGAAAAATTAATTTTGTAATAATGATTACTGAAAAAAGTTCTGGAGTTGAAGCCCAAGCAGTTTCAAATTATCAACAGAACTTTGATATTAAAATTGTAAGTTCTTTAACGGGTGTAGATTTTGCTACATCAAGACAAAAATCTTTTGCTCAATCGGAAGGGGCCGGTAAAAGAACTTATAACATAACTACGGAAGGAAAAAATATTGCCGTAAAGGGTAAAGCCGTGGATAAAGTAAGGAAAAGTTTTATAGATAAGATAGAACAAAGAATACAATTACTGGACATGGTGATTTAATGGTTAAGATGATGACTCCTTCCGATTCCGGACTTAATGTTGTAAATTATACAACAGGTGGAGGGGCATACACAACCGCTGTAAAGGTGGCCGCACTATTAGGTATTGCTGATTTTTCTTCTTCTACTTCTCCCACTTTAGCAGAAGTTGGAGATTTAATGCGTAGGTCTGAAGATTACATTGACGAATTTACAAACTCTTCTTGGAGAGACAATTTAATAGAAAATGAATTTCACGATTTTGCTCGCAGTAATAATCAGGTATATTTTTATGAAGATTACATTGGAAAAATAAGACTACATCACGAAAATATTCGTAAGATTTTACGAATTGCTATTTGGGATGGTTCAGTTTATACAGATATTGCCTCGGTAGTAGCAACATTAACAATAGATGATTATACTAATCTTACATCAATTGTTCTTACAGGTGGAGGATTAACTTGGACTCTATCACCCGACAGTTCAGGTATTACTGATAATGATAAGTTTAACAAGGCTTACGGACAAAGAACTACTGCACAGGATATTTGCTACCTTATCAATGAACAAGTGCCTACAATTACTGCCCCCTTTACAGGTGGAACTGCTAAAAAGGCTTTACAAGATGGAGGTAACGCATATAATATATCCGACTTTTTTTACGCTAATTTAGAAGAAGATGAAACTATAACAATTATTTCTTTACTCCCCGGTTCGGATGGTTCTAATTGCACACTTGCAGTTAATGGAGGAACTAATTCTCGCACTCAATTTACAAATAAAGAAGACTATGACCGTAATTCCGCATGGTGGGATATGAAAGATATGGGAGATATTTTCTTCCGAAGTGAATTCCCTACACAACATAAACATTCAGTTAAGGTCACATATACATGCGGAAATATTCGAGTTCCAGCAGTTATCGAAGATGCCGCTACAAAACTTACCGCCTGTGAACTTATCGCAGGTGATGATTCTTATGTCTTATTAGGAAATGATTCTACTAATGGTATAGATTTAAAAAGTAAATACGATTCCTATAAAGCAGATGTAGACAAGATTCTACGCATGAAACGCCGAGTGGTTTATTATTTGGATAGTGATTGATATGTGGGAAGAAATATTAAAGGGAAGTAGTAGAGTAAATTACCCTATATACAGACAAAAAGTATATGAGGGTATTAGAAATTATATAGAAAATAGTCCATCGGAAAGAGTGACTATTGAAGATATTGAAAGAGATAAAAAACAAATTATTCAATACATGAGAAACAATTGGTCGGAAATCGAAGACGGAAGATTAGCAGGTTTTAGTCAATTTCTTAATCATAAATTTACAGGTCAAATTAAAACTGCATTTGGTAAATTAATTAGAGATGGAAAACTTGAAAATCTTGGTAGAGTTTCCAGAATAACTACATATCAAATTATAAAAGCAAAGGATTACGGTAAAGTAAAGCCTAAGAAAATAACTTCGGAAATGGAAGAGGACATAGATTATGTAACAGGAGAAAATGAATACGAAAATAACCCCACTCTTTCCGACAAGATAAAACAGATATTAGAAATTCCATACAAAGATAAAGATAAGCCGCCTAAATCTAAACCTGATATTGAAAATATGGATTCAGGTTGCGGCTGTGGCTGTGATGGAAAAGAAGTTTCTAAGGCTTCATCACAATGCACTAAAAGAACAAAAAAGACAAGTTCTACTCGAAAGGGTAAAAAATGGATGGCTTGCGTTCCTAATGGTAAAGGTGGATATAAGCGTGTTCATTGGGGGCAAAGAGGTGTTTCAGTAACAGGTAAGCGAGGAAATACTAAGCGTAAAAAATCTTTTAGAGCAAGACATAAATGTTCTACATGTAAAGGTGGGGATTATTCAGCCCGTTGTATGGCTTGTAGGGATTGGTAATTATGTGGTCGGATATTCTCAAAGTCAAAAGTAAAGTTATAGGAAGTATTTTTAAAAAACTACTTCTTGAACATGTAGAAAAAACAGGTTATCAAGATGAATATATAATTGAAGATGTAATAAATAGTATAATTAATGAATATAAAAAACTACATACACAAACAGGTAAGCATATTTTGCCTATGTCTCTTATTAAGGAAAAAATGAATAGATTTATTGGTAGAAGTTTTCCTGAAGGATATGAACGAGTGGCGAAAAAGCGTAGAAAGAAAGAGAAGAAATCATTGCCGCCGATACCAGCCAAAATGGTTAAATTAAACCAACAAGAAGACCTTGAAAAGTTAAAAACAAGTTCCGGTGAGTATTTAAAACTTCGTGATTGGGAAAATTTTAAATCTCGCCTACGAAGAAATCTTAGAGGAGAAGTTCCTTTAGATAAATATGGTAGAAGAACAAATGTTAGACTTGTAGATGGTGAAGACCGTGATGGTAAAATTGCATTAAATATTTCATTTAGAGCAAAGGATTTAAGTAGAAAATATGTCCATGTATTTTTTCGAGAACAAGAGGGAGACTATATTTTTACAACAGTAGAGGGAGACATTCAATTATCAGATAATGAAGTATTTGATAGTGAGTCTGAATTAAGAAATAGAATTACAGATATGGTAATTGAATTAGTAGAACAAGACTACGAAGAACGGGATTTAAGAGAGAAGGGTGAGGAAGAACTTACAGAAGAAGAAAATATTCGTCAATTAGAAGCCGCTAATCCCGAATCTCAATGGGATAGAGAAAAGGCTAAATTAGTTCCAAGAGAAATACCGATTAAAGAACAAGAATCCAGAGATTTAAATTTAAGAGAAGCGGCTGAACTTGGGTCTAAAATGAGAGAAGCAGAAGAGAAGAAAAGAAAACTTCTTGAAGCACAAAAAAAATTAAAAGATAAGTCTGGTAAATTAAAACCAGTGAGAGGAAAACGGGGTCGTAGAGATGTTTCGTAAAATTTTAGAAAAAATGCGAATGGTTCAACTCGATATGGAGACTATATTAGAAACTGTTGTTCAGCAAAATGAGGATATACAGGACTACACCGAAAGAACTTTGGGTGAAAAAATGAGCGATGAAATAATGGAACAGATTATCGAACAGGAAGTTGTTCAAGTTATTCAAAGAAGAATTGAGGAGGCTTTTGAATGATTTGGGAGTCAATTTTAAAGATAGAAATACAGGACATAGAACCTGAAAATAACCCATTGTCTGATGATTTTATACCTCCTAAGATACCTGAATATAAAGTAGTGGAAATTGAAAAATATTTAAAAAATATTGTTACAAATAATATTAATAATATTGTTAATGGTTATCCTAAAGTTTTAAAATATATTAAAGTTACTCAAAGATATGTGGAAGAAATTGCCTTGACATATGATAGCGCAAATGGTTTATTAGTTGAATTATCTCCATTAATCCTACAATTAGAACCCGATAAAATACTTAATTTATTAACTCAACATAAAATTGAAAAGGAAAAAAGAAGAGTAAATGTTAGTGATATAGAAATTTTATCAGAACAGTTAGAAGAAATGCTTGAACTAATTAATAATTATTTATTTGAATTAGAAATGGATAGAAAAAACACGCAGAACAGAATGTCTATTTCTGAAAAGTTTATTGATACTTTAGACCAATTAATTTATAATATGGATAGTGTTGAATTAAAAAATATGGAGGGAATTGGTAATTTAACTTGGCCTGATATTGCTTATGAAATGGGGATAGATATAAGAGATACAGGTGATAAAGAAATTATATTATTGAAACAAATTATATTACAAAGAACTGCCGAACTACAGGCAGAAACTTCATTAAAAGATATGTCATTAGTTCAAGAAATTATTTATGACAAATGGTATGCGGAAAGTATGGACTACGGAATGGGTGTAGATGATGAGGTAATGGGCGGATATGGAACAACCGAAGACTATGAGGAAGAGATTACAGAAAGAGAATTAAGGGAGAGGAGAAATCGTGGATGAAGTTACATATTTAGTTACACTACTTGACGAATATTGGAATACCGCTGTTACTGCTTTAGGTTCTGCTATTCCTGCAATTCATAGAGTTAAACCTCAGATTATGGATATACGAGATATGAGTTCTACTCGTAATACAGCAAAGCCGGGAAGAGGTGGTAATAAAGTAAGAATTAGTGCGGCTTCAGAAGTTACAGCAGACGGAGTTACACCTTCTTTAGATGTTATTGCTGTAATGCAAAACTCTCAAACTGTTGAATATCCTACTCGTGATTGGTCTGTAAGAAATGAAACACATGAAATGTCTGTAAGTATTAGGACAAAACAAGATGATAGACGGACTAATGATAATGCGAGAGTTGCACCTACGGGTTCTACTTTTGGTCGTGACAGAATAGAAAACCTTTATAAGATAGTGCGATACATCATTGAAACAAACCGGAGGGGCTGGTTCCGAAGTGCGGGTAGTTTAGAAGAAAACATTAAACATCTTATACTGGGAAGTCGAACTGACGCTAATGATAAAAAATCAAGAATATTTGGATATAGAATAAATGTGACTATGAAGAGATTCGCCAACAGTTTGTAATAAAAGGTGATTAAAAATGGTAAGTAATGAAATTTGGATGGACAGTGGGGCGATGGTATCTATGATACCTGAACAAGATATATATTTAGGTAAGTTTGAAGCCGGTGGAGAAACAGATAATGGTAATACATTAACAGTTTTACTTGGTTCGGATTTTACTGACGAATTTAGTTTAGTGACAAATTTATATCGTGGCTGTGAATTAGAATTATATTTAGATGCCGACGACACCTTTCAAGACAAAACAATTATTACTTCAAATACCGCTACTACTATTACTTTTAATGACAGTGTGATTGCGGGTATGACAACAACTGCTGAAAATTACTATGGTATTATTAAGGGACTTGGCGCACCTGTTCCAGCACCTAAAGATAGTTCCAACCCCCGACTTCTTTCTGATACTTGGATTGGACTTACAGACCAAGTAACAATTCCTTCTACCGCAATTGAAATGAAACAAATTGCACTTTCTTCGGGAACTCGAAATATGGCTTATCAATTTAAGGGTGCAGAAACTACCTCCGGTGGTTCTTTTTCTCTATCTGCAAATAACTTTTCATGGCTTTACTACGCATTAGGGGATATGGATATTACAACAGTGACAAATGAAACAGCCGTCACACTACCTTCTGTTGATTCGGATAAATCTTTTAATACCGTGACTAATATTGCAGGTTCGGGTGCAAGTGGTAATAACTTTATTTATGATTCTGCAAGTTCAAGTCCGGGTGGAAAAAGATTTTACCGTGTTGTAGGCACTACTATTTGCCCACCTATTCAGCGTGTTCCGGATGATTATGATGCTTCGGATTTAAAGGCAGTTAATCATACTCAAACAAATAAAATTACATACACCTTTAGTGAAAATAATTCTCACATTTTACCTTCGTTTGCTCTCGAATACACACTTAAAAAGCCAGCAAGTATGGCTACGGAAGAAGTTGATATTACTTCAACCACTGTGAACGGTGTAGCAAGAAATATTTCGGAAACAGTTTATTCTAAGATTTACCCCGGCTGTCAAGTTGAAAGTCTTAATATTACAGCAGATGCTGGGCAGGAAGTTAAAATGAATGTTAATTTTAACTCAAAAAATACATTTACTGCACCTAATAATTATGTGACTGCCAACAAAACTACCGACCTTCAAGATTGGGTTAACTTTGGTTCTCCTAAAGGCGGTCAAGCAAATATTAGTGAAGAACAATTACGACCTTTTTTCTTCTCCGATGGAACAATTGAGATGTTTGGGCAGGACTATATTCGTATTGAGAACATGACTTTGGATATTTCAAATAGCCTACAACCAAAGAGATTTATTGGTCGCTACGATAAGAACAGTCAAACACATATTCCCGGTCAAAGAACTTACAGTCTTTCCTTTACAGGTTTAGTCACTGACAATCTTCTTTTCGAGGAACTGCGTAATAATGCCGCTACTTCTCTATCGGGAACTGACGGCAATCAAATTAAAATTAACTTTGTCAAAGACACTACAACCAATGATGAAACTTTGTCAATGGTTTTCAAGGACTTCATGGTGACAAATGCAGACTTCCCACTTACAAATGACAAAGGCCCAATTACAGTTAATTGGACTATTCAACCTCTTGAGTTACATTCGTGTACTCATGCAACAAATTGGATTATTCAAGGATAAGTTTAAAGACCAACCCTTGCGTAGTTATTAACAAGGTGATTACCTATGGATAAAAAGACAGTAAAGAATAAATCAGCCCTATTTGCGACAAGTGAAAGTGTATTGCATTACATTCGTGTAGCCCCTGACAGTGATGAATACCTCAAGGTCTGGATTAAAGAACCTACTTTCTTACAACTGGAGAAGGCACAGGCTAAACTTATTAATTTAAATTCACGCACACAAGACATTTCTCTTGAAATGGATACACTATTCCGTTATCTTTGGGAGGCATTCGTTGATAAAACAGAACCTGTATTATCACCAGTTGAATTTATTAGACTTACTCCTTATGTTGGTAATCAAATTAAAGAAATCTTACCCGACCCTTTCGCTCTTGAGGGGGATGAAGATTTAAAAGAACCTACCGAACAGCCTTAAGTGGGGGAAAAATAGATTCTCCAGTTACCGCTTCTCGGATAACTTTATATATCTTGGCAAAGGAACTTAGTATTACTCCGGCCGAGGCATACCAAATGCCGTATTCTATGGTTCGGGATTTTATGATTATGTTTTCTATCTCAAAGGAAGAAGAAATGAAGGTTATGGAAAATGCAAAGCAAAAATCAAAGATGTGATTAAATGGATATGAATAAATTACGCCGTGAACTTGATTCAATCAAGGGTGGAATGGAAGATATTAATTCACTTCTTCTGGAAACAGAAAATACATCTAAAGACATGGTTCAGCGTTTGGCTGACTTGTCTTCTATTGGTAATAAAGGTGGTATCATAAGAAGTATTGTGACAAGAGCAAGTGCTGGTATTCCCGGCGTTTATCAATTAATGCAACAACTTTCTTCTATGTTGTTGGTGTTTAAATACTTAGTTGTAGCGAGAAACGCTGACCTTAAGGCTGAACAAGAAATGATTGAGAGTCTAAAGAAAAGAGAATCTATTCAACGCAGATTGTATAATCTTGAAACATCAATTAAAAAAGATAAAAAGGGTGAATTAAGTTTTCTTGAAAAGGAAAAATTTTACAAAGATGCTTCAATTAAACATTTAATGAAAACCATGTCTTTGACTGAGGCACTGAATGTAACACAAAAAAGATTTAGGGGTGTTCAAGAAACTGCAAGAAAAGCAGATGAAAAAATTCTTTCTAAAGCGAGAAGACAATTTGTAAAAGAAAATTTTAAAGGTAAAAACTTTGATAAAAGTTTAGGCCCTATCGTAAATATGAGAAGAATGTTTGGAAAAAATCTTGAGGCTAAAGCCGGTATTTTGATGGCCGATGACGAAATAGGGGGAATGAAGAAAAGAAGAATGGGTCTTACTTCCGAAAAGACTGATGCCAGAATAAGAAAAACCTTAATACAAACTAAACTTGACAAACAATCAGATACAAAATCTGAGATTACAAAATTAGAGGGTAGATTAAAAGAAAGTAGAGTACCGGGTGGGAGAAGGGCAGTAGAAAGGCAAGTGGCCGCTTTGAAAGCGGGCCTTTTACCTAAAGAATTAGAAAAAGAATTAGAAAAAGAGTCTGACTTAGTAGGAGAATTATTAAGCACATTAGGAGAGTCTATTGAAGGTTTAGATGCTGACATGCAAATTGCGTTTAAGGAAAGAAGTTCTGTAATAAAAGATTCAAAATTAAAAGGTTTTAAAGTAAGCGGTGCGGCAGGTTCTCGAAAATTTACAGATTTAGGATATTTTGAAAAGAAACAATTACAGTATCAAAAATTTAGAAAGCGAATAGACGACAAATTGGCATCGGTAAGAAAAGGGTTAGGAACATTTTTTTCAAGAGGTAATATAAGTCTTATGTTAAATACACTAAAAGCCTCATTTGCTTTCTTGGGCTACGCTTTATTAGTAATATTAGGAATAGGTCTTATTGTTTATACTATGAAAAGAACAGGCATTTGGGATAAAATAGCCGAATTCATAAAGGTTAAATGGCCTGAATTTAGAATATATTTTGAATTAATATGGCAAGCGGCTACGGTAATATTTGAAGGATTCATTAGTTACTTTAAGGGTATATGGAATATCATTAAAGGTTTATACACAGGAGATAATACATTAATATCAAAGGGTTTAAAACTTATGTTAGGTGGTGCAAGAAAAATATTAGAAGGAACTTTAGTAGTGCTTGGTGCGCTATTGGGTCTTTATATTAAACTTTTGGTAACATCTTTTACTATAGGCATAGGCACTGTTTTAGGAAAATTAGGTGAGTTAAAAGATGCTATACTTGATAAGGCAGGTAATGTAGGTGGTGGTGCGGTAATGGGTGCTTTGGGTACAGGTCTTATTATAACTGGTTTAGCGGCGGCTGGAATAATTGCTACACCTGCTTTGGCAACTGTAGCCACTGTTATGGGTGTTGGTGCTATTGGAGGTATGATATATGGTGGATTAAAAGACGATAAAGAAAACAGTGCGAAAGGTATGGCATCTGGAGGAACTATTTTAGGTGGAGGTCAATTTTTGGTCGGAGAAAATGGCCCAGAATTAGTCACACTCCCCGGAGGAACTTCTGTTACAAATAATACCAATACTCGAAGTGCTTTAGGCCCTACAATTAATGTTCATGTTAATGGTAGACTCGGTGCTTCCGACCAAGAATTAAATGAAATTGCGAGAAAGATTGGTAATAAAATTAACATTGAAATGAATAGGTTTAACTCAAGAGGATATAGGGCGTGAATAAATGGTAGAAAGTACAAAGAGTTTAATGGCAAACATGAGTGATACAGGATATGGTTACGACCATGCAGTTTTTCTTAATTTTGCATCTCGAACAGACGGAAGTTCTGGTTCAATAACAAATCGTATTATGTTAAAGGCTGAAACTATTTCTATTTCTACTACGAGACAAGTAGCACCAATTCCTATCCCCCTTTCGGGATTAGTTACAGGAGAATCTACTACGATGGCAATTGATTTAGGTATAGCAAATAAAACAATTAACATAGGTGGAATTATTACCGAACAAAATATTGTAAAAGAATTTGATGGTGTGACTAAAGCAGTTGTAATGACAGCACCCGAAGTAGCACAGTTAATTCACGCATCCGTAGATTCTTCATTTTTACAAAAGCACCAAAATCTTACAGAACTTGTTATTCTTTACCCATCCCGTATCGGTGATGATTATGCTTATCATACAGGTGTCACAGAATCAACAAAAGTAGAAGACCTACCTTTAATTCCTTTTGATTTTTCCTCAAGAGAATTAGACAGAAAAACAACATTATTAGCATCAGTTTTTCCAGACCCAACAGATACTAATTACACAGGTATTGGCGGGTTCGTAGAAAACTTTTCTACCGAGTTTCAACCCGGTTCACCTTTCCTTACATTTTCTTTTTCCTTTAGACAAGCCTTTACTCCACTTGGTTGATTACTATGCAGATATATTCAAAGGATAGAAAATCGCTTCAATTTCCCGTTATGTGTGATGGGTATGTAAAAATTCCTTTTGGTGATGGTTCAAATACACCCGCACAAGGTATTGGACTTTGGGGGCATACCGGAGAAATAACTGCTGAGTTTATTATTACTCCTTATGAAACTAATAATCACGCTACTAATAATTACTCCGGTAGTCAAAAATCTCTTTCTCAAGCAACGAAAGGCGTGGCTTATATTCCAGCGGCAGACCGAGATTTACTTGAAATGTCTTTATTTTATAATGCTAATATGTCTGTAAGTTTGAAACCATTTTCAACAGGAAGTGTTACACCCATAACTCCTTCTAAATATAGAATTAGTTTTTCTATTAAAATAGGAGGGGCTACAACTACTGTTACAAGTACTGATTATGTAATAGCACCTGAACCTAAAAATGAATCTTCTACAAGTCCTACTGATTATCTATATACGCAACATATACCCTTCGCTAAAAAATCTTCTCGAACTGTAAGTAGTGTAAGTTCCACAACTATTAATTTATCAGGTTCTTCTGCTGAATTTATAGTAGGAGATAATCTTTATACAAACACAGGTTTGTTAATAGGGCAAATAAGTTCTTTAGGTAGTAATGCTTTAACAATGGTTTCTATAACAAACACTCCAAGTAATTCTACACACCTATATGCAGACCTACCTAAAGAGCCAACTTATGTAGATGTTCCTCATCACATAGCAGTAAGTTATCAAAGTTCTGGCCTAATGAGTATTTTTTACAATGGTAATGAAATTGTCAAAGGACAACATTCGGTGGGGGGTAATTTTACATTTGCTAATTCAGACATTTATTTAGGTCAAGAGGCAACTGCAAGTAATTATGCTACTCGACGAAGAACTCAATTTATGGGAGAATACCATGAAATATCGGTGACTAAAAATGCAAGAAATAAATTTAGAAGCATGAATAGTTTAATTCCGCAATTTAAAAATACACTTTTATATATGGATTTTGAGGAGGAAAATTTAGATGGCTAATGAAAATGCAGTATTTGTTTTGAATGAGGGAACACCTTTTCCTACTGATTTCACAAATGCACCCACAGTGGGAACATATAATTTAAAAACTTCTGTTAACCCAAGAGCAATTACACAGGGGGCAAGTAATGATACCGCATTAGGAATTCATTGTTATGAAATTTTAACAGAAGATTCTGCCACTTTAACAGCAACTTGCACTTTTAATAATGACCCTACAATTAGTATTACTGGGGATATACCAGCAATAACAGTAGGGGCGGCAGTATCAGGAACAGGAATACCTTCAGGTGCTTATGTGGCAAGTTTTACAAATATTAATACATTTGAATTATCTGCTTCAACAACAGGAGGTGCAAATGGTGATGGTTCTTCTGCAAATCAAACTCTTACTTTTACAAATGTAGGTGCTTGTGGTAAAGAGGGTTCAAGTGTGTTGAATAGAACTTTTCCTTCGGGTACGCTTGTTAATGTTTATGCAGTTAATCAATATGAAACTCCGGGTAATATTATAACATTAGATATGCAAACAAGTTCCGTAGATTCTACGACGAGAGATGAGTTTATTATTATTTATGCAGACGACCCTAAGAATCATCAAATTGTTAAAATTACAAATAGAGAACTACACGAAGGAACTTTATATGATTTTTATTTTACACCTACCTTAAAAGAAAATATCCCCGCAAATACTAAAATAGCAATTTATCAAGGCCCACTTAAAACTGCTACAAATGTAGCGGCTGTTGGTTATGGCCTACATAATGATGTTGATACAAGTGAAGAAAGACACGATAAGTATGTTGAGGTAAGTAGGCCAACATTTTATTTCTATGAAGGAAAAACATTAGACCCTTCAAGAAAATACACATTACTAAAAACAAGTAAAAGTACTGGGGCAGTAGGATTAAAAACGGTAAAGTCTGTTTTTGTAACAGCACCTGTAACTTCAGGATTTATTATAGACAAGGGTTTCTTTACTCATAACGGAGATGTAATAGATAATAACCAACTAAATGATACATTACATTTTACCACAAGTTCGGCAAATGGGGTTTCTCCAAGAGGAATAAATACGGCTACTGCACAGGGCGGAACATATACCTTTGACTATACATCATGGACAGGTTCTTCTAAAAACTACGATGATACAGATGGTTCTCTTCCTACTTATATCAGATTTATAGATTCTCCTACAAGAACTCAAATTATATCAGTTCCTTATTCAGTAGAAACAAGTAAAACTGTTACAAATAAAGGTAATATGTTTAAAGCAAGTTATTATGATAATGAGAGAATGTTGGAACATAAGATTAATAATAATGAAGGAATTAAGGTAAAAGAATTAATTCACCAAACTTCTATTTTAGATGAACCAACAGGTTCTTTACCCGGACTTTATTCAAGGGCTACTTCTACAACAATTTCTGTTTCCAATTTGGTTAATCAGGATTTAAGAAATTTACTTTATGATGGTTCATCAGCATATGAACCTATTCTTATCGGTGATTATTACTACACTATTTCGGGAATTACAGCACCTGTAGACGGAGAGCAAACAATTACGGTTACTAATAGAAGAGTTATAACAAGTGTGGCCTATGAAAATATTTCTTCTAATGGGGTTTTTACACATACAAATGCAAAGGCTTTTCGCCATATTTGGTCTCCGGTTGTAGGCAATATGTTGGTTGGACATGATATTGATACTACAATTAACACAAATGTTTTTAGAAATGGAATACAACTTACTGAAACAGAGGCAGATATTTATAATTTAGAATATATGGTTGATGGTAATTTAGCAGGATTTGACCTAAGAGTAAATAGGGGAGATAAAAATGACGGCTATACTGAATTAATAACAGTTCCTGCATCTTCTTATTATTCTGGTGGAAATACAATGGGTTCTATAAAAGGAACACTTTCTACAAATAAAGTAGTATTTGAGGGTAGTGTTGAATCTATTGAAACAGATATTGAAGCCGGTGCTTTTAAATTATCCATAAGTGGTAGAGATGATATATCTAAACTTATAGGAAAATCTCTTAATAAAAACTTTACCTATTCGGATGAATATGTGTATTCTACTGTCACCCCCTTTACAGATTCTTTTACTTCTACTGGTTTAACTGCGGTAAATAATACTACGGTTTTGACGAGTAACATAGTTCCTACAACTGGAACTTCTACCGTAGCATTAACATATGGAGATGTCTTATACATTAGATACGGCTACGGTTCTACAACACTTTATGTTCCTTTAGGTGTAGTTGGGGCAGATAGAGCGAGTGAAACAACGGGGGGTAATATTACATTACTTACAGATAGTTTATTAGAATTAGATGCTTTATTTGATGGAAGTGGAAATAATATAGAAAATATATATGTAGGTAATAAGAAACTACTTGCGGGCAAATCACTTACCACACATAGTAGAGATTCTTCTGCTACTACTTTATACGGAAGTGCTGATAAAGGATATGTAATGAAAGGTGGGGGAAAAACATTTAACCTTACAACAGAATCTACTTCTTTTAGTGATTATAATATAAAAAATGCTAATGAATCACCCGCTATTTTACTTGGAAATAAAGTTGAGGGAATTGTAGCAACACAGGGAACTTCAGCATCTCCAACAGATACACCTTTAGGGTTCGATATAGAAACAGATATGATGGGAAGTTTATGTAACATGAATGTTATAAATATATCTCCTCAAGAACAAAATACGATAGATATTGAAGTTGGTTATATTTCACCAATTGTTTTAGGAAGATTAGACTCAAATACATTAGATACATATTATACTAATCTTTCTGATTTAGGTTTAATTAATACACAGGGATTAGATAGGGGTGGGTTCTTACATCTTTTAGATAATAAGAACAGTAGTAGTGGTTCAGTATATGGATTTGCCCCAACTACTTTTAGAAGAATAGTGGCAGATGATAGAGATTCTTCGAGCGTTGATATTTATAATAATTATGCCTTTAGATTCGGAATACCTATATTTAGATATAATAATCTAAGTAAAACATCTTTAAAATATTATAGAAATAAAATACACATGTTAAGTGAAACTTTAAAACCTGATTATAATACATATTATTTTGATAAAGATATATCATTTAAAGGGTCAGCCTCCGCTTTTAGAATTATGGCTGATACGATTATTGCTCGTAACTTAAATAGCGATTTTACTACTTCTGATTTGGCTAATAAAAAAGATATACCAATTACCTCTCGTGGTTATCTACCTGTTGTTGGAAGCACTACTCAAGATATTACAAATTACCCTGATATATTTGAATCATCTCTTTATAATTTATCAAAGGTTTCAGTAGAAACTGATTCTTGGGCAAATGGTCTTTTAAATGCAGGATATACAAGACCAAAATTAGAATATGAAATGGATGACCCTTCTATTTTTAATGCCTTTTTGATGGCCCCCGGAGATATGTTACCTGAAAGTCAAAAGCGTTATGATAACTTTTTTAATACATCTTTAAATAGAAATATGAGTGATTACTATTTAATGATTAAATATAAATCTACAAGTAGTAATACAACAATTTCACATTCAAATTACAAAGGCGTTTCAAAAATAGATAAAATTCAAGAAAGGGATTTTGATTATTTCCCAATTACTAATGATTTATCCACCACACCAAAAAGATTTAGTATTTTAAAATTAAGACATATGACAGTGGACTCTTATATGAATGAAGTTAATTATGAAACTTATAAATTAAATAGTGCTGAAGAAAGCCAACCGTCATCATCTGCTGGCGGGGCAGGACTATTAACATTACCAGTAGCATATCCTAAATCTATTCCAGAAGTAGGTTATTCTGTTTATAAATGTAATACTCGTAGTGCTACAACTGATTCCACTACAATACAAGTTGATAATATTGCTGGGATAAATATAACACATAACTTATCTGCATACGGTGGCGCAAGTAGTGTTACTGTAAATACATCTTTATATACTAATCCAGCAACTGATACAACTGGTATAAGTAGATATTTAGGAGAAGTAAGTTCTACTAATTCAGTAGGGCCTGTAATTACATTAGCGGCTAATTGTAAGGTAGTTGGATATACAGGTGAAATTTTTACAGCCGATTACGCATGGGGGAATGGGGGAAGTGCAGCCACTACTCTAAAAAATGCTAATCGTATTAAGTGGGATAATCAAGAAAATCCAGTAGGTCATAACCATAATGTAGTTCTATTAAATACAACTGCCAGTTATACAATGATTAATCATCAAAGTTTAAGAAGATATTCAGGGGTAGATAATAACGCACCTGCTAAATACTTATACAAAGGCACTGTAACCTTTTCAAATAGAGCAACAGTGGTAGTCGGTGGAACAACTTTTAATCAAATAAGAATTAATTTTCCAACTCAAAGTTCTGATTCAAACACTGTTTTAACTCATCATTTTATAGATGACGGGCAAATAGTAGTAGACAACCACACAACTGCTAACTTTAATAGGACATATAATATTATGGGAGTTGAGGCTACATATATTACAGTCTATGAAATATCAGGTGCTACCTTAGCAAATGATTCAAACGCAGTAACAGTATCAATAGTTACAGGTATAAAGAAAGAAGGTAATATTGCACACCCTTATAGAATGATTAATGGTGCTGGTATTGTTGATAATATCACAACAACTGATGTTTCAATTTATAATGATATGGGTTTAGTAGTTGTAGGGTTTAGTCCTGATGAACATTTTGGAAGTGAAGCCGGAAATCAATACAATGTAGAAAGAGATATATATTTACAGAATGCTACAAATATAGGAACAACAATAGATTCGGCATTTACTACAAGAGATACAACAACGGTAAATGGTAGTACTTATGATTATATCGGTTTTGAAATACCTCGATTATTAGATAATCATAGAGCAACTTCTGATATTGATTCAAGTGGCGGAGTACAATATGTTCCTAACGATAATACAGTAAGAGATACATCAATGCACAAGGCATATGCAGAAGTTTTATACATTCCTAAAATTGATATGGCCGCTACAAATGTTTCAAAAATAGAAGGGGCGGAAGCAAATCACCATAATAGTGAGGGATATATAAAAGTTATAGTAGATTTTGATATTGAAAATGCTACTAATACCCACGATGAAACTGAAACTCTTATGGAATGGATTCATTATGTTGGAGACTTAACAGGAAAGTTTTTGTATAACGAAAACGATAAAACTCTACATCAAATTTTAAATCACAATATTTCTAAATTAGATACTACTACTGCCTTTATACACTACCTTCATATTGATAATTATACTCATGGAAATGTAGGCGCATCAGATATTTTTTCAGTATTAACTATCGCTAATGATACTTTTAGTTCAGATAAAAAGCATTATGTTATGAATAATATGTCAGGAACAAATGTAATTAATCCTAAAACAGGTAAGTTCTTTACAAATGAAAAAACTAAAACCGACTATACTATTACTGATTGCACAAAGGAAGGTTATACATGGACTAAAGGAGACCATGCAGTTCAAGCGATGTATGTTATAGCAGAACTTGACGGTCATGGTTCTACTCATTTAATACATAGGGGTGATTCTCCTATCTTCCACGAAAATACAGGAAACAAATTTTACCCTGAAACAAGTTATAAAATGCACATTACCGATGGTAAAAATACTTTAAATACAAATATGCTTGTTAAATATAATACATATGATTATGCGACTAAAAGATATTCTTTAATTTTTGATGAAATGAAAACTATGAAGGGGTGTGTTTCTCTTGGCGAAACATTTACAATTTCTATAATTGGTGAAATTAAAAAGGATGTAGAATCTGTAAAAATTGTAAGTGCCTTTTCAATAGCCCCTGAAGTTGATGCTATTGTAGATGAAATTGTAGGAGAGGTAGGAACAGAATATACCAAAGGAACAGAAACATCTCAATACTATCTCGCATTAAATTATACAGGACAAAACGCATTTACGGCTATTAATAATGCCTTGTCATTTAAAGACCAAAAATTAAATATTGATGGAACAAACATTAAAATTGTCAGTAATGAAGAAGCGAAGGATTATAGAGATATAGAATTTAATGAAGATGAAAATACTTATAAGATTGTGAGCATTAGAAAAAATAAATCATTCTATGATAAGTTTAATTCTGTAGAAGTTTATGGAGATAATGTTAAAGGTGTAGCAAGAGATAGAAGAGATATTAATAAGAACAGAGAAAAGGTTAAAGAAATTTATGACTTTTCTTTAATATCTCAAGAGCAAGTAGACCAAAAGGCTAAGGACTTATTGAAATTATATAGTAAAAATAGTCAAGCCCTTACAATAGAAGTTGGCGATAAAATACCTCACTTACAACCAAAACAAGTAGTTTCTGTATATTATCCAAGTGAAAATATATACAGGTCTGAATATGTTGTGGTCGAAGTAATAAAAAGAACAGGAAGCCCTACTGTTATTTTACTTGGTGAATATGATAGAGATTTAGCAAATACCTTTTCTATGTTATTATCAGAAACTCGTAATTTACAAGGGAGGTCACAACAAAAAGTCTATAAGAGTGTGACCTCTCCTAATATTGATATACAGGGGATTCGGGTTAAATTTGTCAAGGCTACGATAACAAGTAGCACTTCTGCATTGGGAACTTCAAGTTCTGTAATAGGATTTACAAAGACAATAGGCTTTGGTTCGGGGGTAGGATTATGATAACAAAAGATGGAAGGGAACTACTTAAAAATTACATCGTTACGACCTTTACCCATTATGAGGTAGGAACAGGTGGAGATTCAACGAACCCGAATGCAAGTGCATTAGATTCACCTTTAGGTTCAAGGGGAACTCTTACTGTAGTTTCTGCCGGAGATACTACAATTGATTTTACATTTACCCTTCAAGGCTCGACGCACACAGGACAAACAATTAAAGAAGTAGGAATTTTCTCAGAAGTATCAGGGGGAACAATGTTAACGAGAGTTAGTTATGATGGTATAGGCCCTTTAACAGCAAGTCAAGAAATTGAATTTATTATAACAGTGGAAGTGGATTAATGGGAACAGTAAGCAATCAAGGACATATAACAGAAATGGGTGCAACAACTCAATTAGTAGACCAAACAAGTAAAATGCACACCGGAATTTTAAAGGCATTAGAATCATATGATAGAGGAAATATGTGTATAGGTATTGCAGGTTTAACTACTTCTGCCGTTGGTGGATTTACTACCTTTACTTTAGAACAACCAATTCATTTTAAAGCAAGAAATAAATACCAAACATTGACGACTGATTTACAAGTAAGTTATGATTCTACTGTAAGAGACACTAATTACACTCGTTATGATTGGGTACTTCTTGACCCTGTGGAATTTACTGCTTCATGCACAACAAATACTTCGGGAATATCCGATGGCAGTTCTACAAGTATTCGACATATTACAAAAGGTTCGGGTGTCACTGTTTGTATTGGACAAACAGTTTCGGGAACAGGTATTCCCGCAGGTGCAACAGTGGCGGCAATTAACAGTACTACGGTTTTTACATTAAGTGCAGATGTGACCGCTACTGCGACTTCGACATTAACTTTTGGCCCAGCAGTTGAAATTGTAAGAGGAACGCTTTCCGGTGCAGATGCTTTAGTTTCCGATTTAGATGCAAGTTTAATCCCAATAGCGTTAATAGAAATTACAGCAGGAACAGCGAATGATGAATCGGGATATAGCCATCAACTTTATACACAAAACATATTAGAAAATAGTTTGTCAATAGGTTATAGTTCCGGGGGTTCTCCACCTTATTACACTGAAACTGCCAGCATTACAGGTAATTCTGCCGGAACTACTTTAACAAATACAGTTGGAGATTTTATTATTGATAACACGGACAGCAACGACCAAATCGTAGCAAGGCTGGGAACTAATACTACTGCTACAGGTTTTGAAATAAGAAACAATTCCGACCAAGTAAAGTTTAGTGTTAACGGTGCGGGTGATGTTAATGTGTCTAATCTTGACCCAAGTACGATTGTTATTACAGATGGTAGTGATAATTTAGATTCGGCTGATACAGCAACATATCCAAATCTCACAGAACTTAGTTATGTTAAAGGGGTCACTGGTGCAATACAAACTGCTTTAGATGCTAAGGCAGTAAAGGTAAGTAATACCTTTACTGATAAACAAACAGTAGATATTGATAAGGATGGAACCATTGTTGGTGCAGAAGACTTAGCCGCATTAAAAATTGATATTGATAGAGCAACACAAAATAGTGGAACTGCCGCACATAATGATATTGGAATTAATGTTGATGTGGATTCTTCAAGTAAGGGAACTTCTTCCGCTATTGGTATAGATATTGATGTTGTTGGTTCGGGAACAGGAACTCAAACAGTAAAAGGTTTAACTGTTGATGTAAGTGGTGGAGATACTAATTATGCCGCTTTATTTAATGGTGGTAATGTTGGTATTGGAACTTCAACACCTGCCGCACCATTACATATTGTAACATCTTCAACAGATGATACATTAAGGTTGGAATCTACGGACAATGATACTGCTCTTGCCCCTGATTTAGTATTTAAAAGAACTACTGCAACTCCCGCAAATGGAGATTTAATTGGTAACATTAGATTCTTAAGTATGAACTCCACCGAAGATGATGACACTGGAACAGAAGCAGAACATGAGTTTGCTGATATTTACGCAAGAGTAAATGATATTACTACTAATTCTGAATCAGGAGAATTATACTTTAGAACTTTTGTTGGTGGAACACGACAAAGGAGAATTGATTTGAGTCTTACTAAAACTGTAATTAATGAAGATGGAGTTGATATTGACTTTAGAGTAGAAGGTAATAGCGACCAAGAACTTATTGTAGCAGATGCAGGGGAAGATAAAGTTGGTATTGGTGTTACTCCTACAGGGGCCCATACTGCTAAATTATCTCTTGAAGGTTCAATGATGATAAAAGAAAGACCAGCGGCTACTGCTGACTTAGCAACTTATGGACAACTATGGGTTAAACAAGTAGCACCTAATCAATTATACTTTACCAATGATGCAGGTAATGATATTCGATTAGACGAAGAAGTGTTTATTGTTTCTTTATCAGATGAAAGCACTAACTTAGCAACGGGAACTTCAAAGGCTACTTTTAATATGCCTTTCGCTATGACATTAACGGCAGTTAAAGCAACTGTAAATACTGCCCCAGTGGGTTCAACAATAATTGTTGATATTAATGAAGCAGGTTCTACTATTTTGACTACTAAACTATCAATTGATGCAAGTGAATTAACTTCAACAAGTGCCGCAACAGCCGCAGTAATCGGTGGTGCTGGCCCTGCTTTAGCGGATGATGCTTTAATTACTTTTGATATAGACCAAGTAGGTTCTTCAACAGCCGGTAAAGGTTTAAAGGTTACACTTTATGGATATAGGACATGATACTATGGGAACTATTATTATTAATTCTTATGCTTTTGGGGCCGCTTCGGTTTCAGCAGTATCGGATATTTACAGTGAAGATGATAATGGAACAGGTGCAACAGGTGATGGTAATAGTAAGTTCACTAAAACCGTAGGAGGTTCTGCAACACACGACCAAAGGATATTAGTCCCATTAGAGGTTTCAGGAGGACAAGCAGTTACAGTTGGATTAAATGGTGAATGGACTGGAACGGCAACTTCTCTAAGTTGGGCTATAATAGAAGTGGATAATGCTGGGGGCTTAGTTACTGGTATTTCTCCATCAAGCGCAACATCGGCAGATTTTGACCCAGTATTTACAATAGCAGGTGGCGCACAACCGGGAGATTCGGCATTGTATCAAATACAATTAGTGGTAGTAAATAGCGGTGGAACAACAACTAAAAATTGGGACTTCTTAGTATTAGTCCCTTGATAATAGACAAATATTAAATAGTCGTTACTATTTCGTTTATAACAGTGGTAGGCATGTCTGATTTAGATGAAGTCCTTGAGAGAGATTCGGATGGTAAAATAAATTGGCTTGTCTCGAAAGTGAACGACATTGACACACGAGTTCACACAATTGAGACAAATCATTTATTTCACATGGAAAAAGACATGGTTATGCTACGAAGAGGAGTCTACCTTTTAGCCGCAATCGGGATTACATATTTAACAGGAGTGCAAATACTATGATGTGGGAATCTATTTTAAAGCGTGTAAAGGTCAGACCTAAGCATTTAGATTTATTAGAAGAATATATTCTTATGTGGAACGCACCTGTATATCCCCAGCAGTATATTACTTTTTTAAATGAAAGAAATATGTCTCATGTTCCCGCTACCTCCAGTATTACCGTAGCCGCAAGAAAGGATGATAGATTTAATATACATAGCACAGGTAGGGATTTAAAAATAGGTCTCGCAAGATTACAAAAAAATTTAAGAGGAGAATAAAATGAAAGAAACAAAAGATACATTTAACGACCGAATGGTTAAGCGAACAGTATTGCCAGCAATTTATCTATGGCTTCTTGCCGCAGGTGCAGTAGTAGGTATGGGTATATGGAAGCCTGATGTTGTATTAACAAACCTTGACGGTTTTATTGCACTTATCGCAATCATCAGTGGTGTTTCAGCACCAGCATTACAAACAGTTTTACGAATGTGGGAGTCTGAACAGACTATCGAAATTGATAACATGGGCGTTGAAATGGAACACGAAAGAGAAAGAGATGCACTAAACAAGCAACATGTAATTGATTTAGAAAAGGCTCGACAAAAGCATGAACAGGAAATGCTTACGGCGGCTCAAGAACATAAGCACATTGTTGAGAAGCATAAAGAGACTATTGTTAAACTTACACCTATTCATAAGATGGGCGAAAACGAGGAATAACTATGTGGAAAGATACTTTAAAGAAAGATGCTGAAACTTATTTCAAAGAAAAAATTCAAGAGTATGAGCGCAGATTAAAAAAAGACCCGAATGATGCTAAGGCTAAAGATGCCTTGAAGTATTACAAAGAACAATTAGGTGAGTAAATGACACGATGTATTTTTTTAGATAATTGGTTTGATGTTCAGTCAAAGATAGTAGATAAAAAAGAAAAGAAAACTCAAAAAGATTTTGTAACTGGAAAGGAAGTAAAAAAATGAGTTGGCGAGACATTATAAAATACAACCGAGAACATTATGTTAAGGCAGGTCGTAAGCATAATGACCCTAATGTTATTGAGGCGCACAAGGAAATATTAGACAGGGTAAAAAATTCAAGAATTAAAGACAGAAAAATGGGTAGACAGATAAGAAGAACTTTAATAGGATTACCGACTCCACCTAAAGAATATGATATGAAGTTATTAGGGGAAAAGGGTTCACTTGTAGGTTATCTTAAAGAAGTTAAAAGGTATGAAAAAAAGTTAAGAGAAGAATATAATAAATTTAAAGAAAGTTACAAAGAGAAGAAGAACAAACCAGATGAAGAACCACGATTATTTAAAATCGCTTTGTGGAATTTGGATGAATATACTGATAGACTTACTGACGATGCTGAAAGGATTTATCGAACACACACAAGATTGAAAAAATTTACTGACAAAATGGTATCGCTTAGAAACAAAAGAATATTACGCAGAACATTTAAAAACCACAACAGAAATTTAAAATATATAGAAGAAACCTTAGATAAACTATCCAGATATACAAAAAAGTAAATTTAGTAAAAAATCAGATAGAAAATTTTTCATAAAAAAAAGCCCCGACCCCCTACGGGGCCGAGGCCAAAAAAAGTATTTTTCTAATTGTTGTTTTTCTTCATAAGGTATATGACCTCCAGAAAAAGAACAAAACATTTTTTTAGTTTGAAACTCAATTACCACTCCAAATCAATCTTCACCAACTCTCCTAAGTCTTCATCAAAGAAACTTAGATTACCATTTTCTACACCCATTTTCCAAACATCTAATGTAAGTTGGGAATCTTTTAAGCAGTATTCTGCTACATCTTCATATCTACCTTCACTCCACCATCGAACAGCCATAAGACCATCACCCGATTTTTGAGAATTAAGATTACATTTTGCGAGATTATCTAACTGCACTCGCTTACCTGCCGCTTTTGTCATCATTCTCGATGTATCAATACAACGGGTTTCTTTCTCTTCGAGATACTTACGAACAATATAAATGTCCATTGAATCTCGCAACGCAGGTAAATCAAAGGCCACAATATTATGACCCAACAATTTACCGCCCTTTTGAAAGTGGTCGTCTAAATCAAACTTTAACTGTTTTAATTCTTTGACAACTGCACCGTCTATTTCTACCGGCTTATCAATATAAACCGTATTATTCTCTCCATCCGTAGTAGTAACACAAGTTACTTGCCACATATGGGTATTCTGCCAACCGCCTATATCAGCGGCTGTGTTTCCTGTTTCTATATCAAACGATAGTATTTTACTCATTATTTTTCACATCCATATTTTTTATTATATCCACGGGATAATTACTATTCATCATGTCAATTATTTTTAAAAGCATATCTTCTTCTATATAATTTATAAACATGTCAATAATATCTTCCCTTGAAACTTTCTCTTCGTCTAAGACTTGTCTAAATCTTAGTATTTTATTTTTCATAAACATTATTCCTTCCTCCTAATATAAACTCTGCTGTTCATCTTCTTCTGCTCGAATAAATGTTCTACATTATTCCATTCCCTATAAAAGGTTGGGCGACTTTTCTTAGTCATTTTCATGTAGTTATTAACCATTTCTGTTTTCGACACCCATCCATCTTTTTTACCTGAAGAAGAATAAACCTTAGTAATCATTTGTTCACGACCTTTTTCTGCCATACGCTTAGGGCTTTTCTTAAGCCTGTCACTAAACCAAGTTGTAATAGAATCAAAACTTGTATCAGTTAGTATTCTTGCTTGGTCTATATGTTTTGCTGTAATCACTGAACTTTTTTCTGCACAAGCACAAAGAGCCGCCGCATTACACATATTGTTAATTGTATTCATCAAGAAAGTATTTAGTGCGGAATATATATGGTCGGGAAAACCTTCCATGTATTTACGCATACCACGCCAAACAGTCTTGAGTCTTTTTTGTGCATCGGGGGTAAAGGTTGTAATCAATCTTTTATCACCAACTTTCTTATGTCTCATATCAACCCAACAATAAATATCGTAAAGCATTTCTGAAAACTCCACAGTAAAGGCATCCGAACCATTTTCATCTTCAATGATATTGCCTACCATATCCAAATACTCTTCCTCCATTTGCATTTTTAATGATTCGGGAACTTCTCTTACATATAACCACATACGCTGAAAGACACCCTTTGTAAGGATAACCTTTTCTAAACCCTGTGGGGGTAAGGTTGTAGCCCATAAACTACGCTGACAATCTACTACCAAATCTTTACCCCATTCAGTCAACCGCTTTTTGATTAAGTGGGTATCGGAATCTAAACGATTCATAAACTTTTGAAACATCATTACAGTGTCTTGCTTGTGTTGTGTTTCCTTAAAGATACCCGAATGTTCAAACTCATCAAAGGCAATAATACCAGAACCAAATAGAGCACCTTCAATATCTAAATCAATAAACTCAGGTATTGGGTCTCCATTAATATCTTCATTGTCTTCACCTCTAACCCATTGAGGGTTATTAACACCAAACTTTTTAGTTCCTAATAATGCTTGGTCTGTAAAGGCATCGGGGTTTTGTAGGTTAAATTCATTTACTCCCGAAAGTGGCCCTCTCGGATTTTCTCCTTTCATCGGGTGTTCATTAATTAATTTAAATGTTCTTTTCCAAACAGGTGAAAGAAAATCAAACATTGTAGTCTTTCCACTACGAGCAGTTTGAATCCAACAGTAATGTATTCTTGGGTCAAGAGAAAGACGGCCTACGGGAACTCGTAACTTATCTTTCAAGACCTGACCGAGAGTTGTAAAGAAAGCCATTTGTGCGGGGTAATCATTATACAATGAAAACTGCGTTACAACTTCTGTCCACCTCACTACAACTTCAGGCATAGTTACAGAACCACGCCTTTCTATTTCTATATCTACATTCTGCATTTTTTCCAATGCTTCATATAATTCCCATTCATCTACTTCTAAATCTTCTACCATTAGTATTTCACCTCTTCTTCTTTGTTTAACGCATTTGTTATATTGGTGGCCGTCACTTTACCAATACCTTTTAATTTCATAATTTCCTTAACCTCACATGTAGCGATTTCTAATAATGACCCAAACTCCGCTAAAAGAGTACGAGCCTTTTCTATTGTAACTCCTTGTATAGTGCAAAGTATATCCAACCTTACATCATCAGTTCTTGTTTTCTTTGGTAACATCTTCTGCAAATCTATTTCTTTATCACAGTGATGCTCACAAGCGACAATAAAGTGTGCCGCCGATTCTACATCTGCAACCCAAACTGGAGTTGTTTTTGTATTCAATGCTATGCTGGATAATGCACCTATAAACATTTTCTGTAACCTATGCCTCCATGACCTATCATTAAAGTTAGACCTGACATGGTTTAGATAAGAACCTGCATCGGATAAATTACCATAGATAACTATGTAGTTTCTCACATAAGAATCTTCCATGTTACTAATCTGGTTAAACATTCTTTTGTTACGCACTGACTGTAAAAAGTCTTCTACACTTTTAGCCTCAATACACACATCTCCTGTAATATAATCTCCTACTTCTAAGAATACCTTTTCAGTTGTAACATTTGATATTAAAGAGTATTGTATAACCAACTCACTTAACACTGAATCTTCTCTACTATCTATCATCATTCTAAAGCCCCCTGTGGGTATCTCCAACACTTACCTATACAATACCCCTTACTAATTAAAGTTTGACAGGAGGGGGCCATATACCGCTTTTTAACAACATACGAAACACCACTTAAAGTCTTCCTTTCATCATAGTCAATCCATACATCTTCATTGGATGCAATCTTTTTAATCTCACCTGAGATAATACCAATAATATCTACAAGTGCATCTCCACCTACTTCTCTTGGTGAACAGTCTAAACCTTTTTCAACAACTGCTAAGTCAGATAAGAACTCATTGTACCATTGAACTAAGTAATGTCGAGATTCATGTAATGGGTTATGAGTCATTACTGCCGCATTAAGACACGGAAGAATAGGTAAATCTCCCGGACTTTCAACATAATCAATTTCAATTTCTGCCGCTTCCATTTCCTTAACTTGAGGCCATTCCACTAAACTTTCACCATACCAAATAGGATGTTGCCTACGAGGTTTCTTTGCTAAGTTGGTAATAGCCGACAACGGCTTTTTCAAATCACTACGAATTAGATTTATAGAAAATAACTTAGCACCTAAATGAAAGGTGTTTTGAGTTCTTCTCAATCGAGCAGTATTTATTACTCGGTTATCTAATCGAGGTGACTTACCGCATACATCGTGACATATGTTAAAGAAAGCCTTTACTCTTCTCAAGTCAAAAGTCCTTTTACCATAAACGAATATGTAGAAACCTCTGCCACTGAAAGCCATGTTGTGTTTGTAGTTGTTTTCTGTAAGCCATTTATGTAGTATCTTCATGTCTCCCCACGCTTCTTCTAAAGATTCATCTCCGTGTGCATCTATATCTAAAAACAGTCTATCAATAATTACAGTATGTTCAAGTCCTCTGTCTTTTGAAAACTCTTCATAATCATAAACAGAAGTATAAACATTCATGCGACCATTATGCGCTTTAACGAATTGTTTATATTTTTCTTTGGTTTGCACTACAACTCTTCTTGGTTGTATTGCGTTTTCTAATGGGCTACCTGCCCACATTTCTCTCGGATAATTCATCTCATCACCTAATCCATTAAATCTAAAAAGTCCTTTGATTCGCATAGCGAGCAAAGTTCTTTATCTTTGTCTGTAAGTTCTGCCTTACAGTATTTGCATTTCTTTTTCATTTACAACACCTTTGTATCTTTTTTAATCTGTTTCTTCAACTCTTCCTTTGTTAGAGTTATCTTATTTTTCTGTTCTTCTATTGTAGGGGGGGCTTGAGAAACTTGAGAAAGCATTACTGGTGCTTCATCAATAAGTTCAAGCATCTGTTCCTTAGCATAAAAGGTGGCTTTATCCATCCACTTACCCCTTATCATTTCCCTACATTCTTCACCTAAGAAATCGAGCATCTCTTCCCAAGAAGGTTCTTCCATGTTGTTTATAATGTTAAAAATAACATCATCCATTTTCATCAACTCCTTGAATGTCCAGTTGTATTCTGTAATCTCTTTGACAATTTTAGAACCAATCATAATTTGTTCCCCCGCCTGTTGCTTCACAGTGTTCAAAATGTCCACAGTGAACACACTTCTTATGGAAGTAAGAAAAATCAAACTGCTTATTCATGTAAGCATCTATCAGTTTTTGTATAGAGTTTATCACAGAAGTAGTAGAACGCTTCTTGACCTCTTCAACATATATGTAATTACTCTTAGGGAATATCCAACCCCAGTGTGTGATACCTATATTTGGGTTTAATCCGAATGAAATAAGTTCTTCTTCATCTGCATGGTCGTATAGTAGTTGATAGAAAGCCATTTCTTTTCTCATATTAGTTTTCTTACTATCCTTCCATAAGCCCGTCTTTAATTCAAAAGGTATATATCCATTGTCATCAAAAAATAACCTATCAATAATTCCCTGTAAATGAATATTGATGCCGTTAATTCTATAACGAGCATTAAGCATTATTTCATTACCTACGGGAATAAAGTTTTCTACAGTTCCTTCGTGAACACATTCAATAAATCTTTCTGCTTGCCATGCCGATAAAGCCCTGTATAAATCATTAGTGTCTTCATCCTTTCCTTCAGGGTAATACTCTCTAAAATGCTTTACGAGTTTATTAGAATCATCAATGAAAGGCATAGCCTTTTCTGGTTTCACCATCTTCCAAAACTCTTCTTGTGCATTGTGAACAATCGTTCCTCTAAACATGGCCTCTGAAGTTTTCTGAGGTTTTTTACCTTGAGCGAATGGGTCGTAACTATATTTGTATGACCCATTACAAAAGTTAAATGTTCCCAAAGAAGACTTTGTAATCTTCAATGTCGGGCCATCAATATCATCGGGATTCCACTGATATGTAAATCCGTTATCTAAATCTTTTTGTGTCCATTCTGTTGCATATTCATCCATTTCTTTCCGCTTCCTTTAGTGCATCAATTAGGGCTGATGCTTCACCTCTTGTCATTTCTTCTGTAATAGATGCTTCTCCACCTAATTTAATAATATAATTACGCTGTGCATCCGTAACAGCACCATCGGGATTTCTTACAGTTTTTGTAGTGCTAATCCCTTTTTCTTCAAATGCGGCTCTACGCAAACTTGCTGTTGTATTATCGTGGCATTCTTTACACACTTCAACTACATTACTTCGAGAATGGATTAGATATTCCTTACCTATTTCTCTACATCTATGCTGTGAAATAATGTGATGCCACTCGGTCTTACCTTCTTCAAAACAGATACTACAATACCCCTTTTTAGACCAGAACTGCCTTTCGTCTTTAACGACTTTTAGGAACTCCTGTTCAATTGCATTTATTTCTTCTTGCTTCTTTTTCTTACGCTGTTGTAACGCTTTCATTGTTTTATAATATGTTCCTTCTTTTTTTCCCATGTTACCACCATTCCTCTAATGTTGTTTGGTTAATGTCTTTCTTAATGAGTTTTATAGGCCACTCCATGCTATCAAATATAAGCATAGCCTTCTTAATTATTTCTCCATTGGCGATGAACTCCCAATCAGGTGTGAACTTACCTTCTATGTCCTTGAACTTCAAGAACGAAATATATTCACACGGTTTAGATACACCTTTTACGATATAACATTTTTCATCCAAGTCTGTATTATTTATCTTAAAGTAATAATACGCATCGCCTTTCTTAATTTTACCCAATCCTTGTTGATTATGGTAAATAATACCAGCAGAACCGCCAGCAATCATTTCGTAGTCCTCAATATTTCTACGAAGTCTACTTCTTTTACTAATTTCTTTCAAGTTTGGTTCACCTTTTATGACCTTTGCATATTGACTATTACAATAATCAATAATAGTTTTTTTATCTTCAAAGGATGCAACCATTTTCAATAATTTTTCTTGAAATTTCTTTGCTATTTTAGTTTCGTTTGACTTCTTCATTTCAAAACCCATTACGAAGAACTTATCTTCGTCTAAATACTCCCCATCCTTCCAAGAAAGATAACCGCAGTAGCGATTTTTCTTCTTAGAAAGGAAAAACTTACTGGCAAACTTTTCAAACTCTAATTCTACAGGTTCTCTGAAGATTTCTTGTGAAATATAATCATTTAATAACACTCTAAGTTGTTTTGCGTCTTCTACATCACGAACCTTTACAAAAACAGAATCAGTATGTCCATAAATAACTTCATAGCCTAATTCTTGCGCTTTGAAGGCAGTTTCACGCATAGCATGACGAGCAGAAGCAGTAATTGATTGAACCATTTCCATATCAGCCCAACCAAAACCTTCTTTTGCGAGAATACCGTAGAAAGCATTTACCGCCCTCTTTGTAGCCATCTGTGCCGAATCCCACTTAATATACTCTTCGTCTGTTTTAGCCTCTTTACGCAAAGTTTTGTATTTATCACGCAAAGCCATCATGTCAATAACTGCTTGAGGTAAAAGTCCAAGTGTATCTTTTTCGTAGTAATAAGTTGGCTTTTCTTCAAAATCACCTAAATGTTTAGGTGTGTTAATCCATACAGGGTAGCCCTCATCACGCTTAGTTTCCCAAGAGATATTTACAGCGGCCATCATTGAGGGGTATAGAGATTTAAAATCAAATACAGCAACATTTTCATGTAAGCCATAAGTTCCCTCAATATCAGGATTCATAACGAAAGCACCATCATATCTTTCCTTCTCAGTTTTAACCCCTGTTGGGGGAATCCATCCAGACTTACGCATAAAATATACTCCACCCATTTGAGAATTATGATATGTATTCTCAAAAGGACATACAATAAGTCGTTGTAGAGCAAGACTGTTTTCACTTACATTTAATTTATTGTCTATATTTACGCACAGGTCTACATCTACTTTAGCATATTCGAGATAAGTATGTGTGTCTTCCAACCACGCTCTTTCATAGAACTCCAAGTCCTCAAACTTTGAACTTGAAACCTTTCGTTCACCGAGAACAAGGTTTGCACAATCATCCAACTTTAGAGAAGGTAGTGTGCCATTTTGAGAATCAGTCCAAAGTCGTTCAAATCTATCCATTAGGCAGAATGTTAATCTACCTCGAATAGGTTGTGCGCTATTAAAATAGTTTTCTTCACCCGTTCCTTTTCCTAATTGCCAACCAACAGGTTCACTATTAGCAAACTTTCTACGAACATCTTTAACCTCGTTACAAGGTGACATGAGATTAGGGTTAATACCTAATTTACACATACGCTTGATAATCTGAGGAATATCGTAACCAAGAACATACCAACCGATAATCATATCAGGGTCTTGTTCCTGCATCATACGAATAAAAGCGTAGAACATTTGAGTCTCGTTTTCATATACTTCTACATAATCGAGTTCAGTTTCTACATGGGCCTCTTTAGGAAACCATGTCATCACCGTATTCTTTTTGGTAAACGAATCATAGATACTAAGCACAGTTGTTTTACCATCATGTATTCCTCCAACTTGAGATTCAATATCAAAATACCACTTACGGTGTTCGTATTCTTTAATCTCAGTCATACAATCAACAGCATAAAGGCGTTTAATATCTACATCGGCTTGAAAGGTTTCGATACCGTCTTTATGAAGTTGGCTCATAATTGCCCAGCGGTCTTTAGGATTATGGTAAATTACTTTCTTTAACCTTTTACCGTGAAGACTTGTCCAATTGCCCAATTCAATCTCAACAGGTATTGAATACTTCTTACTGTATTTGCGAATAATAACTTTATTACTGTTCCAATTAGATGAGGCTGATACAAAAAAGTATGGCTTGTAATCCTCTATTGTTTGTTCTTTTCTATGTCCGTCTTCTCTCCATCTTAGATGTATCTTACTCCCCATTGTGTCTATTATCATTATCAATCACTATCCATTCATTAATCTTAAAACTTATTCCTTCACCTTGAAGGTATTCCATAAACAAATACTCTAAATGCTCTCGCAAATAATTAGTATCTTCCCATTCCTCACCGACTTCAATGTGTCCGTTAATATTAATTTTCATTAAACTTCCTCCATTAAGTCTGCAAATTCTTCACCATATTTAGCGGCTAACTTCAATCTCTCAAAGTCTCTCATTAGTCTTTCAACATATACAGCCGCATCCATTAGTTCTTCTTGTAAATGAACAAGCCATTCAAGTGTGTTTAAATCAGTGCGTTCCATTGTAACGCCGTATTTATTCTTACCCACTTCGGCTCTTTCACGAATCTTTTTAATTACCTGTTCTTCGTATTTACTCATTCTTCTTCACCAACTTAAACCGCTTGGGTATCGAGAAGGATTGTAGCCCCCTCCAATATTCCATTCTATCTTGTAACCTAAACCCTTCCAGTATCTAATAATAGAATCCCAATGATGTTGATTCTGAAAGTGAAGTCCTGAACTACATTTCATTCTTCCATCTTTTATGGCCCTTTTTATACAGCGTTCACCTTCTTCGATAATTAATCTTTCTTCCTCTTGGTATTGTTCTGTTTCTTCAACTGTCTTTCTTGCTTCATCTGCTCTCATTCTTCTCACCCAATTCTATTTCTTGTATAATCCAATCTGCAAGTTCGTTATCATTCCAAACAGAAGGTTCGATATAATGCACCCTATGGTGAATCCTAACTTGATTTTGCACTCTTTTCCACGCACTTAGTATTGAGGGGAGAACTTTCATCAATTCTTTATCTATTATTATTTGAACAGGTTTTGGATATTGGTCTGTGTTATTTCTCTTATTGCTCATTCTTCTTCCTCCATTTGTTTTAATATACTATCGGCCATCTTTGTAGCCATACTACGACTACCCATAGCAAATGCAATTTGAACAGACTTACTCTTAGCATACATTCTAAGAAACTGTCCTTCATCCATATTCTTACTTTGTAATAATTGTTGTATTCTCGCATCTAATAATCTTACTGTATCTATTATTTCATCCATTTTAATTCCCCACTCGTGGTGCTCTTAACACCGTAATCTTTTCATTGGCAAAGATAACAGGTCTTTCGTCATCATATAATATAACTACCTCTGGTTCTTTACTGATAATATTGGCAATAGGTAAAGAGATTTCAACCGTAGCCTTTCTCTTTCCACCAATAGCATCTATTTCAGTTTTAACACTTTCAATATTTTTACTCGAACCTATAATCAATTTCTCACCATTCCATTCCATTCTGTAAATAGAATTACCAACTTTCTCAGCGATAGCCATAGCCTCTGATAATTCGTCTGACTCTACATCAAGTAGAGTTTTCAAGGACAAAGTATCAGTCACCATAATATCTTCTTCGTTTCTAAACATTCTTTTGATTGTTCTTCTGTCGAGATTTCTAAGTTTAGACTTAAGGCGGTATATGACATTTAAATCATTATGCCTACCCAATACAGGTAAAGTTACTACACTATTACCTGAAGCCACTTGTATTCTACCTTCATCGCTCATAAAGACTACTTCGGTATCAGTAAGATATTTCTCAAGTGTTGAACCTGATAAACTAACCATACCGCTTTGAGCCTCTTCATCTGTATATCTATAAACTACATAAGTATAATTGTTGGCATTTTGGATATATACAACATTATCTTCCACTTCGATAAAAATATCGTCGGAAAGAATACTATTCTTATTCCCCATGCCTTCATTGTATTTACCTCGTAGTCTACAAATATTTATTGCTTCTTTCAATTCTTTTCCATTCATTCTAAATTTCATTTAAATTCCTCCATAATATAACATAACATAACAGCACCCCTATAACAAAAACCAATTACACTTAAAGGTCGTTTTCCTTGATTGGTGTCATACCATTCCAAGTAACTTTACCTTTGTTGTTTTCAAACAACATAAAGGTTTGACCCTCGTTGTTTGCATTGGTCTTTGACTTGAGCACCTTAGCGTGTAATTTTGTTGTATTGTTTCTTTCTTCACGGTATGTGTGAATGTGTTGAAACAACTTTGCAGTAGTAGACTTTTCCCAATCAGGCTTTTGTCCAACTACTTCAAACCCATCATGCACTTCTTTCATATGTGTAATGAAAAACTTGTGGCATTCCAATTGACAAGCGGCTTTGAAAAGCCTTTGATATTCTTGGGTTCGAGCAAACCACTGAGTCGGAACCATTTTAACTTTATCAGCCAAACGAGGGTCTCCACCTTTAATGTGATTTTGTCGTGCAATCATATTTGTTGTATCAAGCCAAGTATCAAGACCATCGAAAACAATAGCCTTTACACCTTCAACTTCAATAACTTCTTCACCAAATTCAATCTTCTTTGATTCAATTGCTTCTTTAACCATTCCCATAAAGAAACGAGCCATGTCAGCAGTAGCCAAATAATCCACTGTCATATCTTCTTTATAGACATGGGGATTATAGATGAAAACTTTATCATCACTCGACCAATGTTGCCTCCATGTTGGTTCTGCACCTTCATCAAAGTCGAGAATAAAAACCCAATGGGTTTCTTTTTCTTCATCAGTTCTACAATCAATTGCTATTCCGGTCTTTCCAGTTCCGGGGTCTCCACTAATTCCACACAGCATAAATGCCGCATTATTCTCTAACAGTCGCTTTCGCTGATTAAAGGCTTTCGCCTTAGCATTAGCAAACGCTGTTAGGTTATCTTCTTCTTTTGCATTCTTTACGAGATTACTCGCCTTTCCTTTTCCTTTCAAACTCATTATTCTTCCTCCTTAAATTGTTCACTTAATATTTTTAGTTGTTTTTCATGCACTAAGCGTGTGAACATTTTACCGCTTTTCATGTGAAACCGAACACTGTATCTGTCGTATTCGTCATCGTCTTCTTTCCATTCTATTGTTTCTACCTCTTCGAGGTCTAGTAGTATTTCATTCATTTTAATTATCATTATATCACCTTTTAAAGTATAGGCTTCGCACCTATTTGAATGTCATTCACCCGCCAACATTTACACGGAAGTTGATACCATGAAATCACAGCATATCTTCAACCTTATCTGAAAGCAACAACAATGTTGAAGCCCACAGGCCAACGAAGATACCCAAGTTTTCATCGTAAGCGGAATAAATACCGATACTCAGTAAAATTGAGACAACACTTGTAATTAAACCAATTTTATTATAATTCATTTAAATCACCAGTACTCCATAGATTCGCCGTCTTCCTCTACATCTTCTACAACTACACCCGTTGCAGTTCGAGCATAAACACCATACAAGTTAATTGTAACAGGGTTATATTCTCCATCGAGAGGCATTCCATTTTCATCCTTCTTTTGAGTTTGGTTTGTTCGACCAACTACTACAACATCAGAACCAACACCAAAGTTAATATCCAAATGTGAAGGAACCCAAATTGGGGTAGATTCAGGAATATCGTCTTCATCGAATCCATAATTAGCATCAACAGGTTCAACCCACATTACACGGTTTCCACTTCGCTCATTAGGAGTAAGATTCATACTCGTAACAATTCCATCAGTAACTACAAGGCGCAAACCTTGTTGTTGAGAAATTAGTTCGTGGTAAGATTCTAATTCAATCAAATCAGCAACATATTCTGCCATGTGTTCAACCAACAAGTCTTCCATAGAATCACCAGAAGTATCAATCCATCGAGGGTCTTCTTCATCAAGAACATCAATGTAATTTAAACTCTCAAGTGTTTTTCCTCGAATACCATAGATAGCGTTTCGCTCATCATTGAACAAACCAAAAATAGTAGTCCAACGGAAAGTCTCAACATTGAAGTTCTTTGCTTGGTCGTTCTTAAGTTGAAGTGTCCAAAGTTGAACATCTCCATCTTCTTTCATACCAACAAAGTGTGCTCGTAATTTAAACTCTTCTTTAGGTAAAGGCTTTCCATAGTTCTTATTAACATCACCGGATGCCCAAGACTTTACAGGGTCTACCGGAACCACCCAAGTAGTTTCATTGACTTCAATTGCAGATGCAGGAAGTTGAGGAATAATTCTCGTATCCCATTCTCCGTTTTTCTTTTGAGTCTTTTCATACCCAGCATCAGTCATTGTAACCTCTGCAACAATTTCATCATTTAAAGCCTGTGAAGAATCACTATTGTATTTGCTCATCACGCTCTTTCTTTTCCATTCCATTACATCACGGGCAGGTTCAATTCCAATGAAGAATCCTGTTCCAGAATCTCCAAATCCTTTTGAGGCTGTTCGATTTGATGCAAGACGACCACGAACATAATTTCGAGTCAAAGTCAAAGCAACAAGTTGTTGTCGCTCATCCTCCAAATCGAGATTATTGCTGTTACCAATCTCTGTATATTTTTCATTCATTTCACCGACTTCAATACTTAGTCGGGTCGCTAAACTGTTCAGTTCTTTTTCTACTCTTTCAATCATATTTTCACTTTCCTTATTATTTTTTTCCTTATTTCATAAACTGTGCTGTGAACCAAGCCACAAGCACTTTAGGAGTTACACTTCTGCTTCTCCATTCCATTTCTCCTACTGCACCTACTACCTTAAACTTCTCGGTAGAAGATAATTCCATATCTAAAACACATTGTAGGAGTTTACCGCATATATCTTTTACAGTATGACCTGCAAAAACAAGCCGCTGTAAAAAGTCTAAAGCGTCGGGGTTCTTATCAAGAAGTTGTTTTAAACAATTTTTGTAAGGCCCCATGTGTTCATTCAGTAGATTATCTGGAGTTTTTCCAGAATAAATACACGCCTGTAATTCATTAATTGCACGACGCATATCTCCCCCGCATATATCTACAATTTTGCGAGCATTTTCTTCAGTAAAATCTACATTATTTTCGACAACAATTTCCATCAAACGAGTAATCTGAATATCTTCAGGTATCGGTTGAAAGAAATAATTAGCACAACGGGAACGGATAGCATCATCAACAGCATATGGGTCATTACATGCTATGATGAAGCGAACATTTGTAGCCCGTTCCATAACTCTTTTCAATGCTCGCTGTGAATCACGAGTCATCCCTTCTAATTCATCAAGAAAACAAATCTTGAAATTATTATTAGACACTGAGCGAGTATTGACAAAGTTTGTAATTGTCTGTCTCACTGTTTCTAATTTACGGTCTTGACTCGCATTTATTTCCAAGAAGTCTGTTGATTTATCTTCACCTAAGAATGTATTTGCTAATACATGTGCCGCAGTTGTTTTACCAATCCCCGGAACTCCATACATAAGAACTGGTGGTAAATCACCTTTACTTATCCATGTTTCTGCATCAGCAACAAACTTATGTTGTCCAATCAAATCTCCTATTACATTCGGTCTATACTTTTCTGTCCAATTCATTTAAATCTCTCCTTACTATATTTATCGCATTTGATGGGTCAGTTGCCATCACTTCGACTGTTTTTTCTTCTCCATTTATTTTAAATTTTACAATATGTAATACTGTTTCCATCATATCCGTCTCCGGAGTATTTGGGTATTTGGTATGCGAAGTAAAATTTGTAAAGTAGTATGGTTCACCCTCCATTACTACTCACCTATCAAACAATTTGCTGTTAAGACATAACCTGCTACACTAACAGCCGAGCGTAGTGAAGACTTTACAACTCGAACAGGGTCAAAAATTTCTCCATTTTGTATGAAAGTGTTGGTATTGCCGTCGTAAAAGTGTCCTTCCATAATGTCATTATCAAATCGAGAACCCATGCTATCTCCATTAATATTATAATATATCTTTTTCAAAGGAGACTTTAATGCTTCATAGAAAACTTTTTCAACACCTAAACATTGTCCATTACTATTACTAAACGAAGGAGTCAAGTTATAAAGTTCAACACCTGCACCTCGGATAACTCCTTCAGCAATAGCCGCCCTTGTAGCATTCAAAGCATCGTCAATTCTTTCTAATTTGTTTTGCATCTCCTGTTCCGACATACCACTAACTCCAATTACTGCGGCATTACCTTGTAGTTTTCCATAGCGAACCGAGTGTTTCTTTTTATAGAACTCGTTTTCAGCCATAGATTCATCAGTAGCAATTTCATCAAGGCGTTCTAAAAGTAAATCATCATCACCCATGAAGCCCAAGAATGCGGCCTTCTTAGATGAAATAATTGCCTTATTACATTGTCCATAGTATGAGGCATTAATATCAGCAATTGACATATCTAATTCCTTGTTAACCATTTTACCACCTGTAAAAATTGCTAAGTCATTTAACTTCTCAGTTTGCCAGAATGAAATGTCTTCTGCTTGCACAATACAAGCGTTGATATTCCCGTTCACTTGATTCATTACAAATGTATTTAGTGCAACTGCCCCAATAGAAGTGCATAGAACAATCAAAGGTCGGTTCTTTTTCTTAGCGAATTCAAGTGCAGGAATAAGTTGAGCAAAGTCATTAATATCTGCATTTGAAATTAGTATCCACGGTTTTTCAAATGTATTGCTTTCACCGAATATTTTTGTCAAAACAGGGTTAATATATCCCTTGTCGCATTCAAAGCCCTCGATAAAAGAAACAGTGTCCTCACCCGTAGGTGAAGGTTCAACTGAGATAACTCCATCGTATCCTATTTTTTCTACGGCTGAGTAAATTAGTTCAGCCATATTTTCATCATTGTTTGCACTGATTTTTGCTACATGGTAAATATCTCTACCCTCAATCTTATAGGATAAATTATCCAATTCTTCACATGTTATTTCACACAGTCTTTCGAGTTCACTACGGATAGCAACACCTGTATATTGACTTAGTAGATTTTTACCATTTTCAATTAGAGATTGAGCCATGATTGTCGAACTTGTAGTTCCATCACCGGCATTTTCTTGCGCTCTTGATGCAACTTCGATGACAAGTTTAGCACCTGCATTAGCCATTTTATCTTCAAGGATAATATTTTTTGCAACAGTTACACCATCATTAACTACCAAAGGAGGCAAGCCATCCCTTCTATCAATAATAACACTACGAGTTGCAGGGCCTAAAGTCACACCAACTGCATTAGCAACTGCGTTAACCCCTTCGATTAATTTTTCTCTCGCTTCATTTCCATATAAAATAGACTTCATCCTTTCACCGCCACTACATCTTCTAATTTAATAGCAATATATTCTATCCCTTCATCGTGAAATGTATATCCATTTTTGTAATAGACATACCTTCCAACCATATCACCAACAGGAGAATCATATACAATTCCTCCATTTTGGTTCGCATTCAATATAATACCACTGTCAGTGGTAGTTCTTCTTTCATTTTTTATTAACACATAGTCATTCATTTGTTTCATATTCTCACCTCATTAATCCCCAAGCAATTACTACAAGGGTAATCACATTTACAATCGAAACGCTTATTGCGATTTTATTTGTAATATGTAATTCGTTTGCCATTTTCTTAGTCAGTTCAATTAGAGTCTTCATGTCTTCTTTCATACTCCATCACCGCCTCTTCTAAATTCATATCTTTCTCGTAACATTCACGAAGAAACTTATAGGGTAGCCTATTAAGCGTTTCCCCAGCCCATTTCGTAAATGCCATTCCTTTTCCTTTTCTCATAAATATTCCTCTAATCCTTTCATCTTTCTTGTTGTCGTTCTTCTTTTCTTTTCTTTCTTTATACCCAAAACTTTACATTCTTCAGGTAGTAATTTCTTAGCGGCCCACTTAGCATAATCCGAATCCTTTACAAGATTCCGAACTAAGTAGCCATCTGTTTCCTTTAGTCCTAACTTAAGACATATAGCCGGAAACAAACTCGACGACTTTCTCTTAGGTGGGGTCATTGTTACATAACCGCCCTCCCAAGAATAAGCCAATAGCGCATAGAAATAGTCCTTCGGCCATCTATGTAGCGTTGATGCTACAAAGGTTAATTTATTATTATTAGGCATTGAGGCTGAAGCCCATGATAATATCTGCATAGGTGGTGGTTCATGCAAACGCACACCTTTGTAAAAATCATCACGGTTTTTCATCTTAATGTAGTTACTTGTCATAGACCACATGTTATCCTCAAATGTCTTAACTTGTTCACAGTTTTTAGCAAACAAGGTCTTAATTCTTAATTGATTTCTGTTGGTTTTACCGCACAGTTTAACTTGACAAGAGTTAATAATTAACTTAGGAACATCTTTCTTATTAACAGATGTAAGCACTACTTGTCTACCGGAATAGATTAAATCCATAATTTTTTCCTTGTCGGCTTTGTAGTGGGCATCTTCAATAATAATGCCAATCTCCATAGGCCAAGAATATACATCTTCAATTGGTATATCGCTGGCATAGCATTCTATGTATTTTGTTTTACCCATAGATGCTTTAGCATTAGTTGTCTTTCCTGTTCCCGGTTTCCCTACAAAAATCTTAGGTTTCTCTTTCTCTTCTGTCTTCTTCATTTTTAATCATCTCAAACTCATATCTACTATCATTGTTCATGTGTTCACCGTTGCGAACTTTTTCCATTAAACGGATAAACTTAGTCCATCCTTTACTCTTTGTAGGCACATTCGGGGGAAAAATGTCACATATCCGTAAAATATCCATTCTCCTCCGAATTAGTATCGTATCTACTCTACGACCTCTTTCTCTTATTAACTGTCCATTTATATTCAAATGTTCTAAGGCTCTCACTAAAGATGCTATCATCTGTTTAGGAACTCTAATTGTAATATTATATCTTGGTTCCCAACCTCTGTCGTTGGAAACATTTACAATTTGAAATTTAGGAGAGGCTGAAGTTATAAGTATGCCTTGTATTTGTCCTTCTGTATATGTCATTATGGCCCACCGAGGGTATCGTATAAAACAATCTCCCACTGATGAAACTCTTTGTGTCCTTTAATAAACATTCCGGCTCTATCTTTTGGCCCTACAAATTTTTCTCCACATATGAAACAATGAACAGCAACAATTTCACTACCACGCTTGACTCCATCGTGACTTATAATATCTACAATGTTACCTTCTTCGATAGGTTCTTGGTCTAAATCATCATCCCACATGTTCTCTCATGTAATCCCTGAGAGTTTTAGACTTATTATACTTTGCATGTGAAGAAGTTTCAATTTCCTTATTATGTATTTTAACTTCCTCTTTATTTCCCATCATATTTTTTAACCTTTTATGTAAAACTTTTGCGGCTCTATCATACCTTTTTTTATCTACATCTTTCCATGTAGGATAATTACTAAACGGTGACTTTTTATATAGTCCCATCTCATCTTCTAATACCTCCCACAAAATGCTTTCTATAAGTCTATTAATTCCTTCTTCAACATTCTTAGGTGCTTCTTCATTATCATACATTTATATCACCTCAAAGGAGAAATAGTTATTTCTTCTAATACCCATCGAAGAGTTTTCATTACCCCACGCAAGGCAGTATAGTTTCGCAAACATTCTGCATTTTCTTTCGTGTCCATTGTCCGTGAATGAAAACGGTCTCTCCAATATTTTGCTTCTTCTTCTGCTTTTAATAACATAGATTTTAACTCTTCTTCACTTCTCATATTTATTTCTCCTTATAGTTTGGATGATTTTTTGGCAATCTATGAAGGCGGCGTTCACACATATTTGTCATATATTGAGCCACACTTGCTACTGATTGGCTAAATCTTTTTTCCGCCACATCATCATTAGTCGGAACCATGTCATACTTTACACGCTCAATTGCTTCAGCAATTACTGAAGAATCGAGTAGTGCTTGTAGTATTTCATATTCACCGTGAGTCACTGTCTTTATTCTCGACATTATCTTCACCCCATAGTGCATGTGTAAATCCTAAAGTATAATTTTTAATCAATAGCAACTTTCTCTGCAAAGCCTGTTGGCTTGACTTTTCAGCCATATCAATAGCCTCATCCAATTGCGCTACTAAATTATTCAGCATTCCAATCACCAAACTCTTCTGCTGTCATTTCATGTTCTCTTGAAATTACTTCTTCATCCCCACTTCTGTTATCCAACATTGATAGATATGCCAATCGAACATCTGTTGAACGCAAGCGTGAATTATTACCACGCTTTTGTGCTTCATAGTTCGACAAGTTAACCAATGCTTCAATCAGTTGTTTCGCTCTTTCTTGAAATTCAATTGCCGCATCTGTTGTGACACCACGCTTTCCTTTCCACATTCTCATTATTTCTCTAATACTAACCATTTTTTCAGTCCTCCTTCTTTATAAAAGTGTTTTGTTTCAGCAGTTTGGATATTAATACATATCCACATTGAACCTATTAGACTGCTAATCTCTAATACTTCCCAATTCTTTTTGAGAATACCCAATGTTTTCATAATCATTCCGGAACCATAAATTGTATTATAGTCCTTAGAAAGGATGGGCAAGTTATCATGCACATATTGTATAATATGTGGCTGTTGAATACTCGCCCAAACCTCTCCACTTATTTCAAAAAATCCTGTTCCATTACATACAATACATTTGTTTCCCTCGCATACAGGACACTCAATTTCCCTAACTCCAAAAGTAGGAAACCTTACAACTCGAAGGCTTCTCGGTCTACTATCTTCGTCATTCTTTCCCCTTCTGTTGTTTTCTCCCATATCATATGTTCTCCTTTTCCAATAACAATTGCTTCTTGGTTAATAGGTCTCCAGTTACGCAAAGTTCTATTATCTGTTCCAGACCAAAAGGCATAACCAAATGGATGAGTATGAATCCAACATCGGATAGGAATACTCATTCCTGAAACATTTACTCCCCCGTAATCTACATAACCCGGACTTCCACTATTCATAAATAGTTTTCCTTTACGGTCTATGATAACTGATATTTCAAGACCCGGAAGTATATTTGTTGAAGCATCCCAAATAGCATCAAGGAATCTTCGGTCACGAGGAACATCTTCACCCTTTCTTAGTAAGTGTTCCCAAACCGTATTAATTTCTTTTTGCCAGACTTCAGGTGCAATATCTGTATGTTGAACATTTAGGGGCCCTTTAGGTTCTGTTCCACGAAAGAAAGAACCCATTACTCCACCTTCATACTTGGGTGTAATTTTAGCACCGTATGTTTGTAAGGTTTCTTGAATCCATTCATCTTCATTTTCTTCACGGATAATTGCTTCAATTTCGTATCTATCATTTGTTACGAGTTCATCAATATATTCTGCGTCGTTTGTCGGTTCCCAAGTTTCATAGAACAGGTCTATCATATCCTCGGTAACTTCTTCTTCATGTCCAATTATTTCTCTTCTTACTATTTTATCCATTAATCATCGCCTCCGTAATCATCGTCTTTCTTTTTCTTTGGGTAGACTTTCAAAACCCTGTTATATTCTCTATTTAACTTTCTAAGTTGTCTTCGTATTAGCCATTTTCTCATGCGCTCACCTGTATGTGTTTCGGAGTAAAGTCTCCAGCAAAATGTCTTTGAACCCATTGAGCACCGTAACCGGCAACTGCTACATGGGTAAAGTGAACACCTTGATTACTTTTATCCCATGAGTCACCTTGACAAGAAAAAGAACCTTCAGGCCCTGCTGTCAAGGTTGAGTAAAGTTTAGGGTCTTCATCAGAACTGATTAGTAATCCTGCTCTACCCTGTGCTCTCAAATCAAGCCAAGTAATATCAGACTTATACATCATCTTTCTTACATCTAAATTATCCGCACAGCAAATAACTAAATCGTATCCAGAAATTTGTTGAGGTGTCAATACCTTAAAAGGTTGAGGCTCAAAGTTAAATCTTTGCGACAGTGCTTCTGCTTTATTCACGCCCACATCATCGTAATCAAAGTTTTGATAAGTCAAGTTTTTTGTCTCTACAACATCAGGGTCATAAACCGTAATATCATACATCGCTACTCGGTCAAGTAGTGGAATTAAGAACGAACCAATTCCACCGCATCCGATAATCATTATTTTATTTTTTTTCATTTTTATCTCTCCTTATACAAAAGTGATTATAAGGCCAATCACTAAAATGCCTATTACCATTCCCAACTTCTTTAGATTTTGAATTGGGTTTAAATCCAACATCGTTCCCGTAACTAAATCATCCATCAAGAATGTTTTATCGTCTATTGTAAAACTTGTCCATTCCAAAACACTGTCTACTGTTGGTAAGCAAAAGTGATACCAATAGCCATCAGTTACGATAAATCTATATTCATTAACATTAGGAACTTCTGCCAAGAAATCTTCTATCTGCTCAATACCCTTATGTGTTTGATTAGGTGCTTCCGCTTCAATCAACCACTTTACAGGTGATTTATGCCCCTTAAAAGAAACAGTTAGTAGATAGTCCAAATACTTATTTTTGTTATCCACGGTTTTGAAATGAGGTTCACGACTGTAATCTGTTTTACAAGATTCAGTCTTGGCTCTTGCTGCAAGTAAGGCGAACAAAGGTTCTACTAGATTCTCTTGTATTGCGGTTTCAGGTTTAGTTTGAACTAAGAAATGGTTACTATTCAGAGTGCCATTGTTTAATAATTTCAATTTACCTTCTTCAGTTAACTTATTAGTCAAGTTTGAAAGTTTTTTACTATCCGCATAATAAAATCTTTTGGCCTGTTTCCTTCTAGTTTTTCTTTCTTCCTTAACTTTATTTTTCTTTTTATCTTCACAGGTTCTTGCTGTATGTCCTATAACACTACAATAACCACATTTCATTTCTTTGACTGTTTTTTTCATTCATATCTCTCCATTTTTTTTACATGTCGCCATACGGTATTTTCACTTACATGAAACATTCTCGCTACCTTACCGTATGACAAGTCGGTAGCCAAATATATGCAAGACATTAGAACTTCTCTTGTTAGTTCCATCTGCCCTGCAATATTCGTAATTAATTCTTTTGCATTGATGTTGTTGTTATCACAGAAACCATGCGCTTCTTCAATAGAATAAACTAAATCTATATGAAAAACTTCCTGTAATCTCGCTACCACTGTTTTAGCCCGTCTTGTTTTAATCCCCATGAATCGGCCCAACTTTGCTAAGTTAAGCCACTTATTATTTAGAAACACTACGGCAACAGCGAGTTCCGACAAATTATAATTACCTTTCAGAAGGGCAACATAAGATGAACGGAACATTCTTTTTATACTCTCGGTTTTCTCTATCTCAAACTCACTACAAAGTATTGATAATTCTACTAAGTTTCTATCTACTTCTACCCCACTATTTGTTTCAATGATTCTTGTAGCGGAAATTAACCCACAACTATCACAAACATACAGGTCAATAGATTTATTTATACTTTTCCGACCTTTGCAGTAAAGACACGGCATCCCAATCAACCCTTAATTCTGGTCTATAATTTTCATACCCACGAAGAGTAGAAACTTGGCTACAACTATGAATATCATTTAACAAAGCCATAGACCGAGCAGCAAATTGGTCTCCAAGAGAAACTCCGCTATGTGCTTGGTCTATACAAATTGGCCCCAAGGCGTAATAAAGTTCCTCACTTGTTTTACAAGTCCAAAGATTTGTAGTATTTGAAATGTTGGGAACTAATTGATTATCACCTTTTTTACAAGTCCATCTATGAGTTCCTCTTTCCGATTTTAACTTTCTGTAATTAGACATAGGTATGAGAGCATATGTTGAAACATCTTGTCGCCCCCTTTTATATCCTCTATCTACTACTACCCAATCTAATATTTTACCTTTTACAGCCATAGCCTGTTTCGCAGACCATACACCTTTACTACCTTCAACATTCATTTGAACCTCAAATATCTTACCCTTGAATCGCTCAGTTAAATCCTTGAACAATTCCATGCTACGCTTCTCGACTAAAGAAGACTTACGGTTCTGTTCTAAGAAAGCATATACGACTTGAACTTGACTATCAGTTAAAAATTCTCCCCGTGACTCGTAATGTAGTTCTTCGGGACTTATACCGAGGTATTTATTTTTATTACCCCTACACGAATTGATAAAAGATTTAATTTTACTATCCTTGAAGTCACACCAAAGACCTTCATAAAGTTCAATGGCTGAAGTTTCTTTGGATGTCTTTTCCAGATTCAATAATGTGACTACCTTTTCACCTTTGTTATAGAAAGTGTATTCAATTTTATTTACAATTGCAGAAGAAATAATGGGGTCAGTAACGACAGCCAAATCAATAACCTTATCCATTTTTTCTTGAGATTTACAAATATTCAATCTCATCATAATTGCAGGAATAATACCATTGAGTCTTGATTTTGTTACCATGTTTCCATTGATGTAGTATTTTTTTTCAAAATGTTGTATGATTACATTACAATATTCATTCATAAAACATACTACACTGTTTCTATTTAAAGCATTATTCATAGCATTAACGGATGTTTTAGCAAAGTAATTAACCGATTGGTCGTTTCCACTTCTCACCGTATGGTCGTTATTTCCTCGATTCCTTCTATAATAATAATGAGCAGATTCCTTATGTGTGCTAACTGTAGACCAAAAATTAGTCAACTGTTGCTGTTGTTGAGAAATAGTTACACGATATAAGTTTCCACCATTTTCTTTTATTCTTTCTCTCAATTTTTCTATTTTATTCGTCATCTAAAAACGCCTCATCTGCTTGTTTAAATCTTATCTGTTCCTGCAAGAATCCATCACATAGTTCAGTGAGTTTATCTTGCATTTGTTGTGCCATTCCCGGAATTGCATTTCTCATTAATCCTAACCAAATCCTATGATATTGATTAATATACAATATAGGATGTAGGCCATCGTTGTCCATAGCAATAGTAATCGGAGGAAGTTCGGCATCATCTACAATGTGAAATTCGATTCTCATACTTTATCCCCCAAGTCTTTTAGGTATTCCAAATGAGGCTTTCTCAATGTTTGTCTGCTTACCATTACATGAGGGAATTGCGTGTAAAGCACAGGCAATACCTCAAGTAACTTCTTTTCGTCTTCGTATGTCTTTGTCCAGACTGAACCGTTTGATTTAAAACTCGTCACTCTAAAAATTATATTTTCATTTTCCATATTCTCATCTCCTTAATTTTTTCATATTCATATTTGTCTTGGTTATTTTTTAAATACATGGCTACCTGCATTATAGTAGGTATTATTCTTCTTCTTACCCCGTCATGTGTGGGTAAGTCAATTATTGCTGATACTATCTCATTGTTGTTACGAGGTTTTCCATCCTCCATAACTTTATCAATTGGGGATAATACTATTACATTTTTATTATATCTCACAAACTCCACCAGCACATGCAATTTCTCCCTTGAGGTCTGTATTGTCCTCAAGTTCAGTTATCTGTGTTAAGTCTACCTTATTCAAAGTTCCTACAAGTTCATTGTATTCGTCTTCAGTAATTGTTTCAAACGGTGCTTGTTTATATGTGCCACCGTTGTAAGGTAAAACAGAAAGTCCGTTATAATATTCTCGATTATTCCACATCCATTCTCCTACAAAATCCCATTCCCCTTCTCGAAGTGAAACCGTAGCAGAAACATTATGAGTGTTAATACCATCAACATGACCGCTACGAACCCAAGTCTTTGAAAACAAACGGATTCTTTCAAGAAGCGAAAGTGCCGATTCTTTACGAGTTGTAGAACCTTCGGGTGCTTTTTGAGGAATACTAATTACCGCTGTATCATGTGGCGAGAAGTATTCATCTTCAACAAGTTGAGGATGTTCATTGGCAAGATAAGAATAAATTGCCTCATTCTTTCCAACACGAATGCGTCTAATGTAAAAGTCATCATGCCATGCGTGGATTCCGGAAGAAGTTCCTAAAACAAGGGAAGTAGTTCCAGCGGGCTTGATACATGTAAGTCTACTCGCAGATTTTATTCCAATTTTTTCTGCATATATTCTATTAGTTTGCTTGATAATTTCTGTTCCATAAGCCAACAAAGTTTCAGGATTTACACCAAGTTTTTCGTAAGTATTTGAAGCAATTCCTGTCATACTTACACCTAAAAGTGCATCCTTTTCCGTTGCCTTTCTCCAACAATCTCGCAAATAATGAAAGTCAGAATAACCAGCCTGAAGAGTTCCTAATAATGCAGCGGCTTCACATCTTCCGTAGAAATCTAATTCTGATGTTACTGACGAAGCGTTAATTTCTGTAAGATTACAGAATTGATAAGGTCTCAATGCTATTTCACAGCAAGGATTCGTTCCCCAATCTTTGTCATTACTAAAGTAAATACCCGGTTCTCCTGCGCCAGATTCCTGAATTCTTTTCCACAGTTGTAAAAAGAACGGTTTGTTACACGATTACGAA
>Ga0208645_1000170_pt1 | contig 90952 bp, 96 predicted proteins | sample VirMetDEL_Sep_01_FD_184519 | JGI IMG/M metagenome (GOLD analysis project Ga0208645, IMG submission 184519) | Aqueous microbial communities from the Delaware River and Bay under freshwater to marine salinity gradient to study organic matter... | ecosystem: Environmental > Aquatic > Marine >... | reverse complement strand
AAGGTGTCACCTTCGACCCACGCTCAAAAGACATTCAAGGTGATGCGCGACAACATCGAGAATTTATTATGCGCGCCTTGTCACCTGAAACAATCAACGTCATGGACGAAGCGTTTGCTTTGTTGAAGGGCAACCGCGATATGCGCGATACAGACGGTAAACCCATCGAGCATCCCGCCGCTATGGTGTATGACAACCTCGCCGCGCAAATAGAAGACCCAAACGCACCTTTCCATCCCAATGATGAATCTGTGGCTGACGCTATGGAATCAATGCGTCGCTACAACCCAAGTCGGTTGAGGCGAGAAAAAGAGCGAGCAAGAGAGCAGACGAGCAGAACGATGGAGTCCGGCAACGAAGAGTTCACACCCGGTTTTAATCCCGGTATCAAGAGGATGCCCCGACCCGAACCTTGAGGTGCGCGCATGAATTGGTGGTGGCGTATGCTCAAGGAGGCTAAGTCTCCCAAAGCAATCGAGCATAAGCGCAAGTATGAAACAGAATACGAATCCACTCCTGAACGTAAGAAGTATCGCAGGGACTTGGAACGTGAGCGTCGTAAGCGCGGTGTTGCAGGTAAGGGCGGTAAAGACATGAGCCACACCAAGCGAGGCACAATCGTTCCCGAAGACCCACACACGAACAGGGCGCGCTCTCATCCGTCAGTCGGTTCGACACTCAAGACGTTTCTGCGTCATTGCGACTACTGCGGTGTCGTTACGAGACCGGGTCAACAATGCAAGTGTGGGAACATGGTGAAAGCACCACAGATGGTGGTCATCAAAGCACCACAGATGAATCTTAGCGGTCACTCCGCTGAATGCGAATTGTGCAAAGCACCGATGAGTGGTCAAGAAGCGGCCATGTCAAACCAAATGTTCGGCGCATCTGTATGCACACCCTGTATTATGAAGGAACAGCAAGAAATCAATCAGCAACACGATATGATGTATCACAGCGAGCCAATGGATATTGTAGCGCGCTTGTTGAAAGATGAAGACCCGAATCAAAAACGCTTGTTCGTTCAAGGACAGAAAACCCTCGACGGGCGACCTGCTTTCTCCCCAACAGACTTTTCAGCGCAACAACAACGAAGACAGGTTGCTGTGGATGAGGAACGAAGAAAACAAAATCGAATGCTTGAGCGTATGCGTCATGAGGCATTAACCAACAAAGAACGCAATGCGAAATTCAGACAAAGGCAAGCGCGAGCAAAACAGATACGGGAAGCACAACGACGTAAGAACGCCAAAGGGCTTACTCCGCTTCCTCGATTTCAGCAGAATGAGGAATAGGGATATTGTTTATCCTACGCACCGTTTGGTCGGCTAAGTAAAGTATCAACTCAAACGCTACAAGAGCGATGATAACAACGAAGAGTGTTGTAATCAGCGCAACAATCATTGTCCGCGCCTCGCAATAATGTCGTCAATGCGGAGTATAGAACAAGCCACTTCTGTCGCTGAACTGATGATTTGCTCGATAAGCGCGGCGGGTTCCCATACGCCCAATTCGGCTGTGTTGGTGATTTCACCTTCGCCTGTGAAGTCGATGTAAAGACCTTCCAAGTCTGAACATGAACGCAGTTCCATAACGACGTCAAGTGGGTCCATACCCGCGTTGCTTGCAATAGCGGCAGGGATAATCTCAAGCGAGTCAGCATAGGCTTCCATACACATTCTTTCACGCGCGGTCATGTCGGGAGATTCCGTAGCATGTTTGCGTATAATCATGGACAACTTCGACATGACTGCTCCGCCACCGGGATACAGACGCTTGTCCTGCATGAAAAGGCACGCTACACCAAGAGCATCCTCAAACGCACGTTCGTATTCATCGAGAGTTTGTCGAGTTGCGCCTCGTATAATCATAGTAAGTGTGTCGCTTTCCTTTGCTGATACAGATACATAATCAAGGTCGCCAATTTTAATTGACGCGACTGTTCCTTCGATGCGTAGGTGTGCGTCTTCAGGAACATCTGTGATTCGATGGTATGCCGATACCCCCGTTATGCGGGAGATAGCATCAAAGTCGCTTTGTTGCACACGACTGACAACTCCAACGTCTTGACTGTCGAGGTATTTTGCGACAGCCTCATGAACGCCGTCTCGGACAATGACAACATCGCACATCTCGGCAATAACAGACGAGACGTTGCTTAGGATTTGCATTTCTTGTTGGCGAATTTGTTCAAGTTGTGAGGGGTCGCTGATTTGCATTTGCACATCTTCGTAGTTAAATCCGTCAAGACCACCGTCGAGAAGAAGAATACGAGGATGATGCCTCTTTCCTCCTTCGTAATCAGGATTGACAAACGTCTTGTTAAGAACGAGTCCTTCGTGAATATACGACGAGTCCATGCTACCACCTGCTTGTGTTAGTATGCGAACGCGCTCCAATTCACCATTGACTCTATGCGCCGCGTCTCCTACAATTTGTGCCGCAAATCCAAGTGATGATTCAGATGCTTTGCCACGCAATGCAGTTGCGGCTACATGCTCGACTGCTACATTGTGTTCAGCGTCAGGCATGTTGCGAAGAGCAATCTTCGATGCTTTGTTAAATGCGCGCACAATAACTTGTGGATGGATACCTCGCACAAGCAGTCCTTCGCTCAATGCGAGCATTTGACCTGCGAGGACAACAACACTTGTTGTTCCATCTTTGCATACTTCTTCTTGTGTCTGACTCGCTTGAACCATCATCTGCGCACCGGGATGCGCGGTGTCAAGTTCTCGGAGAATTGTGATACCATCGTTGGTAACAATTGTTTCTCCGCGTTCGTCGACGAGCATCTTGTCCATACCCGCAGGACCAAGCGTCGACCTTACGGTCTCCGCTACTTGAACTGCGGCTCGGATATTACTCATTTGGGCTTCTCTTCCTGTCTTTCTTTCTTCTGACATTTTTTCACCATCCTATTTGGTATTCCTCAATCAGTCCTGTCTCTTCATTACGGCCTTTGACAAAGCCTTCGTTTCTTCCATGAAGAAACAGGTCATAATTGAGTTGGCAATCTGCAATGCAGTATTTCATGACGTCCAATTCTCGGCCTTCTTTCCAAGCCACAGGCGCGTCCGCTGAATCCATGATTTCTTTTCCTTTACCGAGTGTGTGTTTGCATAACGAATCAAGTCCGTGACTTTTACCACAAGCATCACGCACCGTCCACGATGTATCAATCACGGCTTTATTTTCGATAGTGTTTTTATTCAGCAACACACCTGCGTAATGCATGTCAAGCGCGTCTCTCAAAACAGGTAAGTCGAAACCACGAATGTTGTGTCCAACGATGACTCCACCGTTGTCGACGTGCTTCTTGAGATGCTCACCCAATTCTCTTGGGTGAAGAGGGTGTATTTGCGCGCCGTCAATTTCAATGTTTTGAGCGTGGCTGAATGCTTTGGTGAACACATGTGCCTGTTCGCCATCCCATGTGGCTACAACTGTCGGGTCAAACAAGTGGTAATGACTCCAACCGCCAATCTCATGCGAGTAGTTCGCTGTTTCAATATCGAGTGCCATTACTTTGCTCACTTTGTCACCCCCTTGTCTTCAAATGGATATGGGTTTTGAGGATTGTAAACCGCACCTAATTTATTTTGAAGCGCGTCCAATAATTCTCTTGACTCGTTTATGTTTTTCAATGCACCACCCGCGATGTCTGCTATGATACGAATTGTCACAGCCGCGCCCGGCATATTCGGAAGGTCGAGAGCGACGTCTCCACCTTCAAGAACGTCAAGCACTTCGGATAATATCTGTTTGAAAAGTTCTTCTTGTTCTATTGTGTTCATACTTAGTCCTCCTTGAATCGAACATACACAGCATTACCGACACGGAATGTGTTGAAAAGACCTTCCACGTCTTTGTATCGCTTGTAAACCGTTGGCTTGCTCTTACCAAGTTGGTTGGCATATCGGTCAAACATGTCGTTCTTGAGAACCCATCCTTCACCCTTTCCTTCGATTTCTGTTTGCTTACAAGCCTTGAACGCGTTAGACCATTCATCCTTGCGCGCAATCTTTTCAGCGGCTTTCGCACCAACCTCGACTTCGGACTCAAGCCAAAGAACGAGTTGCTCATAGATGTCATAGAGAACTTCCGTTGCCATTTCAACATCGTCGCCTGTGACTTTCCACTCACCATCGAATGGTATGTTGTCACGTTCGACTCGCATCAATGCAATGTGGGTTGCAAAGACGATTGTGTAATTGAGGATGTTGGGGATAAAGGAACAAACAACATCAGACAAGTGCTTTTCCATACCACGAACGAGTGTGTAGTATTCTTCTGTTGAAGCCATCAATTGAGGTTCAAAGGATGGGTCAACGTTGAACATGTCATGCATACAAGCGCGTGCTACATCTTCCTTACCTGCCGGTGAGAGTTCTTCCCACTCTTGTTGTGTCATATCAACACAGTTCAATAAGCGCGCTTCTGTCTTTTCACGAATACGAATGAAGTGTTGAGCAACATCTTCAAGCGATTGAACTTCGGTTAGTTGGTTTTTGAAAACACCACTCATTCTTCTTTCGGATACCATCTGTCGCATATCATCGCTCCACGGTCGGTAAAGCAACAAAACGCGTTGGAAAAGACCTTTGGTCAAAACGTATTCTTTGACTCCGCTTGGTGGAAACGATGTAATCCAAAACGACACACGCGATTCTGTTTCGACTGTTCCGTTCTTCATGTGTTTGGTCAAGGTGTTGCTGTGGCTTCCGACAGGATTCATGGCCTGTTGAAGATACAGAATGACTTCTGAAAAGAATTGCTTGGGGTTGGATTGAAGAAGGATTGAACCTTCATCGAAGTTCAAACACTTCTTACCGCCGAGCAACCCTTCGTTTTGAACAAGGTCGTATCCTCCATCACCATCACTCACCGAGTCGATTGACCCGATAAGCGCGCTGTCAGTTCCGCTTGTGAACATGTCGATGTTCAGACCTGCTAAGTCGGCTACTTCTCCTGTGAATTCCCAAGCAATCGACTTACCTGAACGCGTTGCTTGTATCCAAAATACATGTATTCGCGGGTCAAGTGCCGAAGCCCATACGGGTATTCGGGCATAGTCAACAAGGGCTTGGCCTTGAAGATAAAAGAATGATATGAGGCCGGGAACTTCGTTGAAGAACGAAGTCATTCGGAAACGCTCAAGGTATTCCTTCATCATTGGGTATTCTTTCACTACTGTGTATTGGTTCCATTGTCTTTGGGGCATATTTTTTTCTCCTTTTTTTGGGTCGGACAACTCTTGGGAATGGTGGTTGGCCTATAACCATTTCTTATTTTCTTGTTTATCACTATCTTATAATAAAGATAAAATGATTGGATTCGTATTGGTGTCATCATAGTATCACCGTTCGACGCGAACTTCTTCTTCGCTCGTCAACACTTCAATAACACGATTGCGCAACACCTTCCCCATACGAGGAACGTCACGCAAACATTCTCCACATGCGACTTCTTCGATTGAGCCACATGCGTTGATAATCGCATCAGCCATTTCAGCACCGATGCCGGGAATTGTAAGCAACATATCGGCGCGCACATCATTTGTGCTAACACGACGCACCGCTTGTGCGCCATGCCGACTTGCTTTTTTGTAGGTCTTTTCATGCAAAGCAACCATAAATTGAGATGCTTCGCTAACGTTTGGCGCACGATAAATCAAGCAACCAAAATCTGCAACGACGCGACCAAGAAAGCCCGACATCTGTTTCAATGCCTGACTGACAGTAATGGAAGAGCCGCGACTTTGCGCACGTCGAACGTAATCTTTTACTTCGCCCCACACCACCAAACCATAGTTACCATCATTGGCGTCCATGTTATCGAGTTGTCGCATCAGATGACCGCTTCGTATTGATGAGAAGAGGTCGTCGACGCTCTTGGCTTCAATCAACCAATCACCACATTTGTAATCACCGTTGACAAGATTTTCTCGCGAAATACTAATGCGAGGGCTTCTCGCTTTGGCTCTTCTTTCGATAGAAGATACAAGCGCGCCACGTTCGTTTGTGTCGATAATCAATGGAGGTTTCATTCGATAAGCCCCCATATGTATGTGTCATATTTACTCGCTGATGACACAGTCGATTCTTTTGTCACTTCATCCAAGATGATGAAGTCAGGATTCTTTGCTAACACATTTGACAGCGATGCTCTTGTTGGTGTTCGTCGCGGCCATCGTTGTTTGATTGCGTCCATAATTTCATGTAGGGTCATTTCTCCGCCTTCTCGTAATACTGTTTTTGTAAATCTGATAAGTTGCTTAGTCATGAACCTCACCTGTTCCATCCCATAGACGACAGCGACCAATACAAAGACCCTTCCCTATCAGACTTTCACAGCGTTCGCTGTATCCGCCTTCGACAATAGAGCGCACTTGATATTCGGTAACGCCGGGATTGTAGTCAGCCCATTGTAACGACTTGATGAAATCATGAATCGACAACACATGTTTGTTTCTCATTTGCGCGGTTGTTCTATGCACAGGTAAGAAGTTGCGAAGTCGAGAAGCAAGGTAAATTGCGAGACTCGCGCGACTGATGTGTGGTGGGTTGCTACCCACTTGACAGGCCGCTTCTGAAAGACACGGAAGAATCTTGACTCCCTCCATCCTGACAGCGTCGAACTCAACAGGTTCACCTGTTTCTTTGAATCTGAATTGATTGTCTTTGACTTCTTTGATTGGTAAATTGACGCCTTTCTCACCATAGAAGTGTGCGGTATTGCGCGGTTGATGAGCCAAGTGGCAAATCTGTTCCCAATTGTTCATCGTTAGCATATCGCTTGTAAGTGGAATACTCCAACGAAGAACGTGCTGTTTAGCGTTGTATGAATTAGGAACACGAATCATACGCGCGGTGTCAAATGGCACAGTCGGGTCCATGCAATACAATTCCATGTCTTTCTTCCATTGATTGATGACCTTCTTACCTGCCGCTTTGATGTGAGAGACTTGAATCCCGTTCGATGGCAAGTGTGTTTTGTCAAGCGCAATCCAAATGTGAAATCCATTACCGCTGAACCACAAACCATGTTTGATATTTTCTTCAAGCAAATGATAGTGAAGACGACGAACTTGTTCGACAACCTCATCACCCTCAACTTCAACCATGTTGCTTCCCTTACGATACTTCTTGTCGAAGTCCAACACGAAATGAGAGATGATGGCTGTGTTGTATTCAGCGCGACGACCGTTTGGTTTGACGGCCCGAAAGCCATACACAGACATATACGCGCATTGTGAATTTTCCAACGATGACCAATAGCGTTCAAATTCTGATTGGTTGTTGACAATTTTTCTGAACAATCCAACTTCTTTTGGAAAATCAATTGGTAATGCTTTCATGGTCAAACCTCATTCCCGCAGTAATAGCGAAGTCTTTCAATTTTTCAACGCATTGAGAACAGACTTTTTGATGTTCTTGGATTCTCCAATACTCACAGATAGGGCAATCAACCATCTTCAGTATCTTCTCGGCTCTCGCATACATATCATCAACAATTTCGTCGGGCGTCATCAGCATTCACCTCGTTCCCAACATTCATCCAAGTCTTCTTCACAATCGAAACAGATAGGACAGTAATCGGATGTCATTCGCTCACCTGTATTGCATACTTCGGACACAGTTCAAGTTTATCGCAGTAAGAGCATGGTGAAAATCTGTAATTCTCTTTTGCAATAGGGAACTCTTGGTCAAGATACATCTTAATCAACTTCTTCATTCTGTTCTTCATCGCAACTATACCATACTTGGCTTTTTCAATTGTCCAATGGTCAGCGGAGGAATATCGCCATCCCCAATGTGTAACGGGTCTGTCGATGTTTCGCTCTTGTAAATACGCGCTGTCGCAATTTTCGATAAGAAATTTGTAAAAGGCCATCTCTCTTCTCATGTCAGATAATTTGTAGTCAGCCCATTTACCTGTCTTCAACTCGTATAGCATCAGTCCACCATCGGGTGCTTCAAACACACGGTCGATGATACCGACGAACTGAACGGGAATTGTTCCGTATCCTTCGATGTCCATATCCAACTTGACTTCAAGACGCACCTCATTTGCGAGTGGCATCCATACTTCGGATGCCATCTTAATGCGCGCGTTTTCAAATTCCATCAACCAATTCATGTTGCGGTAATAATCATCGTGATAAAACGGGAAGTCTTTGTTCTCCGCGCGACGATTTTCCATAACTTCTTTCTCACTCGGAATCAACTTCTTGAGATATTCTGTCATGTCAGCCCCATTATTCTTGAGTTGCCTGATGGTCATGCCTCGCTTTTGCTTCTCAATTTTCTGATAAAACAAATCAAGACCATTGTGAACATCATCACCCAAAACAAGATGCTTGACCAATCCTTGAGGTTTCGGATAATTATGGTCGAGCCACATCTGTTGCGCACACCAATCAATCGAACCCAATGTCGATTTACTCATGCGAATAACAATTCCTTCTTCACCCATTTCAGGTGTCCATGCATAACTTGAGCCGTCTTCGTAAATCTTTACCATCATTCTTCCTCCAAGATTTCAAGGCAATGCTCGCAGGGTGCATTGAGTTCGGGGTCTGTGCTTAGACGCTTATCGCATCGAGGACAGTAGCAATCGCAACCGTCAGATTCAACATGTCCACAAATCAACTTCGCATCAATCATTGAAATGCTCTCCCGTCGTTTGTCTCCCTGTCGATATCGTTTGAAATTCTGCGTAGCGCAAGTTCTTTTGAACGTCGCACACTATCGACATCGACCATGTAAAGGTCTTCATCCAAGTCTTCAATTGCTATCGAAACAATTGTTGCAGTAGGTATCAAGAGATATGGCAGTCTTGATTTGGTATTCTTAACACCAATGTATTCACCAAGTAAAGCATCTCCGAAAAAAAGTTCGCCTTTGGCTGATTTAATTTCTTTCGTTCCTGTTTCAAAATAGGTCAATTCAACATTCATTGCTGACCCACCATTGTCGGAGCATCAATCTTGTTGATGAAATATAGGTCAGGGAACTTACGTTGCAGTTCTTCTTGAAGTTCCGCAACTGCGCGTGCTAATTTAGCAACATGAGGTAGGTCTTCTTCAAGAGAATCAAGACGCGCGCTTGCTATTCCGTCAAGTTCGCTTACTTGCTTTTCAAGTTCGTTTATTCGGGCTTCCAATTTTTGTATGTGTTCTTCGTTTGTCATGGTCATCACCAATAGGTTGCAGGTTTGGGTTTCCCCATAGCGGCTTCAATATCCCAACCTAAGATTTTGAAGATTGCTTCGATTTTTTTCTGAACCAACTTCTGAACGATAGCCGTTTGGTCAACTTCGTATCCGTCGAGTTCATGTTCTTCACGATAAGCGGCATACTTGGTCGGTGGCATTCCTTGTGGAGGGTGCGACACATAGATGTATTGCACGTTATCACCGACTTTGAATTTCTCATCGTTGTGTGTGTTGTAGTATAGCGCGGCTTGTCCTGCCGCTGTTCGTTTTGATAACACACCGATGCGTGTCGATTGTGTTATTTCCTTGAAATTGTATTCGCCTTTACGAATAGGCATAACCATCTCAAGGACTGCGTTGCGCACATCACCTTCTGATGCACCGTTGCATATGAGTTCAAGAACTGTTCTTTCAGCACGTTTGCTGATAGGCGCGATGTTGCTTCCCTTCATGAAGTTGGCATTTTTCCATTTGCCTTTGTCTTCTTCGGGATACGAAACGATACCTGCATACATATTGCTTCCTGCTAAGAACCAATACGGCATGTAAGCCTCAAGTTCAGCAAACAACTTTTTGTTACCCGTCTCTTGTTGAACAACTTCTGTTACGCGCTGTGCTAATCGCTCGGCATCCTCAAGAGGAACTTCGATGAAAGCGGAATCGGTGAAACCATAGATGACATTGTATCCCATCTTGGTTGCTACTGAATCAAGCAAAGCAATGCATCGACGTCCCTGTGAAAGGATGGTGTCGGCAATATCCATGTCAGACCAACCGTATCCTGCGTGTGCGGTCATACCGTAAAGTGACGCCATGACGCGCTTGACTGCTGATTGTGTTGTGTTCCATGCAAGTCGCTCTTCTTTAGTTTCAGCGTCTCTCATCTTTTGCTTACACTCGTCGCGATAATCAAAGAGGTAATCGACGATTTGAGGGAGAATGCCTTTGGTCTTTTGGTCCCAAAACGTTCCGTTCTCCAATTCAATAATGCCGGGTCCGGGTCCGTCTCGTTTCGTTGTCCAACAAAGATTGAACCCTGTCATCAACGATGGATACAGCCCCTTGTAATCGAGAACAGCGATGTTCTCATAGAGACCGTTGTCCTTTCTAATGAACTCCGCGCCCTGTAATTTGTCATGCGTCGACTTGTATCGCGACATTGCTTTAAGTCCTGTTCTTCGTGAAATAAGACCGCGCGCAAAGTTTGTTACGTTCGATACAGACTTGAAAGAAACACCTGTAAGTCGAACCATCTCCATGTAAAAGTCGGTCACGTTTCGTGCTTCGTCAATACCACGAAGGAGGGCGGTGTCGAGCAAACAGTAGTCGACGAAGTCTTCCCAATGTTCATACCAACCGTTGTGAACGGTCATGCCTTCAATCTCTTCGGTCAACTTTGAACCGAGTCCGAGTGTTTCAGCAATGGTATTCAACTTGAGGTTCGGTAATTGTCCGCCTCCGCTGTCTTTCCATACACGTTCAAATCCTGTCCCTGTGCCTTCGGGTGCTGATGTGTCGAACTGAATGCGTCCTGCAATAGGTTGCGCGTCGTATCTGTATCGCTCTCCCTTTCTTGGGTATCGAATGACACCCATAGGACTTAACTTCGACGCACCGCCATGACCGTAAATCTTGTCAAGGCGTTCAATCATGTGAGGTATGTCAAAGAATGTTCCCGCGTGAGCAATCATCATGTCGGGATTGCGCGCTTGAAGGAACTCAATGAATCCGTCATACATGTCTTTCTCCGAAGTGTAAAGTCGCAGATGATATTCTATGTCTCGCACACTCCTATCCCAAAGACCCGCTTGAGTATGAGGTAATGAACAATTGGTTCGCTCATCAGCCCATGCAAAGACAACGGGTGTGTCGAGGTCGGAGTCGATGACAGCGATAACAGTCGTGAATTTATCATCACCTGTGTTGCATTCAATATCATACCACCACTTGCGCGGCTTCCATTTTGGCATCTCTTTGACTGTATCAATGAGGACTTGGTCTTCAAATCGCACATCACCTTCGTAGGTTGATGAGAACATTTTGGTCATCGCCATGATGTCGAATGGATTGGTCGATGTCACCTTTTTAAGTAGCGTCCCGTCCAATGCTTCCCAATGACCATCAACAACTTCTGCGTTCGGATAACCTCTTAGCGCGCGCTCAATAGCGTAGTTGCTCGTTGCCTTTGGGATATACATGTAGGGTAAGATGTCGTCGTGAACCTTCTCGATGAGATTTCCGTCTTCATCTCGCCATCGCTTGTAAACAAAGGGTGCTGAATCATCGTAGTAAGTCACGTCGATAATCAATCAACACCCTCCTGATGTTTCAAAACAAGAAGCGCACCTGTGTCTTGGTTGTCCAAAATCAACGCACTCTTTTCTCCCATGTGGTAATGGATAACACCGCTTGGCATAATCCTCAACAACGAAGGAAGTGAAGAAGAGAAGACTGATTCGCAATCTTCCCATGTGGTTTCTGAATTTGTTTCAATGACTCTTGTCATACGCGCGCCTCTTGCTTGACCCGCTGACACTTTCATCTGTCCATCGGTTACTGACACACGGACAGGTGCATCTTTGGATGTGGCTTTGGTCATGGTTTGAAGGCCATGCAACTCACTCATCATGAATGAGCCATGCGCTTGAATTTTCGCGCGACCAAGTAAACCCCAACTGTTCTTCTTTGCTTTGTCAATTGCTGAATGCGCGCGCTCCACACTTGCGTATGAAAGCACATCGCGATACGTTGGTATTGTGTATGTGTCGTCACCGTTACTCAAGGTAAGAATACCCGCTGAATGACGCAACATCGTAGGCGTCTTTCTGTCACAGAATTTGAGGAACGCAACAACCTTGTCGATTTGGGGAATGAATACATCGCCCTGCTTATACGAACCTCCATCTGACGTCATCAATATCGAAACAGAATTCCTAAAGAAGTGTGTCTCGACATCAACGGAAGCAGTCATCTTCATGTTAGCAATCTGACATCGGAGGTCGTTGACCCCTTCACCGAAGCCGTTGATGAAAGCACACAAAGATTCTGTATCGAATTTTGCTTGAACAAGACTCATTCAATCATCACCTTCATCGGGTGCTTCACTGTCTGCATATAGCCACTCTCCTGTTTGAGTGTAGTGTATTGTTCGGCAATCGTTGCACAACAGTAATTCAGTATTTGTGCCAACAGGCTCGTAGTTACCTTGCGAGCCACACAATCGGGCTTTGTTTTTTATGATGTGTCTTACTTTTTCACTCATTGATTTTCACCTCTCGGACGTATCGTAAACAGACGCAGTCGTGGAATCGAACAAACTCTTCCTTTGTGTCAGGATGGAGCAATCGTTCTTGCACTTGACCTGTTCCTTTGCATTGCTTACAGTTCTTTTCAGGTAGCACTTGCCACTTGACGAAGATGCAATCGCAGGGATGATTGATGAATTCAACATCAACGCACTCTCCTTCGTAGTTGCGAACAGGTTGTTCTATGATGATTTCTCCGCTTCCACCACACTCACTACAAGTGGGGTTGGCTTCGTACTCATCAACGTCTTCCGCGCTTCGCTCAACAGCACTATTGTGAGCGGGTGTGCCTGTCTTCTTCCAATTCATATTCCATCCTCTCGGAGTTCAGGAAGTCCGAACCATTGTGGCATTTCATCCTTCTTTGTAATCATGATTGTTCGACGTTGGTCGAGCAGTTTAGGATTGGTTTTGCACTTGACAAACTCAACCTCGTATCGCGTTTCACCTGTCGGAGAACCATCTTCACCGCGCACCTTTGTTTTGTGGAAGTAAAGAATTTGATTGAGATAGTTTGCTGTGGACTTCTCCCATGCGGCCTTCTTCCCAATGACAGTTCCCGACTTATCTTGTAGGTCTTTGAAGTGCGTTTCCAAATAGACGCGGACTCCAAGCGACATCAATGTGCGAGCGATGGTCGTGAGTTGGTGGAATCGTGTCGAACGAATCTGCCAATTGAATCGCATACCAATCTGTTGATGTGGTGCAACCTTCGCACCAATACCATCAGGAGCAGTTCCTAAGTCTTCGATGAACATACAGTTGGTTGCAACGCTATCCCACAAGTCGACAGCAGTAAAGAGGACTGAATGGAGTTGAGGTCTGTCGCCGGGATTCGCCGCCCAATCGACAAGGGTCTGTCCAATCTTCATCACACGTCGGTGTGTAGCAGGGTAATCAATTGCTTCACGCGTCTCTCCATCTTCATCAAGTGTTTCAAACATAACGCTTGGGTTGAGACAACGGATGTTCTTCGCATGTTCTCGATGATGAGTAACGCGAGTTGTTTGTCCGCCACCGTCGAAGTCCAACACAAAGATTACATCTCCGCGCGCTTTCTCTTCAGGCGTCATGCTGTCAAGAACGATTCCTGTCTTACCGACTCCTTCGGGTCCTACAAGACCACAAAGAATCATGTCGTTCGGGACTGTATCTCCTGCGTTTACGATTTCATCCCATACTGATGTAGCAATGGGTTGTCTGTCGCTTTTCTTTTCGTTGACCAAATCAGGTGTAACTTCAACAGTCTCACCTGTGTTTGGGTCAAATTCTTTCTTGGCTTCTTTCTTCAAATCATTCAAGTTTGGCATTCTTTTCACGCTCCGTATTGGTCAAGGCTTGTCTCGCCACCCTCACCTGCGGGGATTGCAAGGCGAGGAACAGCATAGACACCGAGAGTCTTGATGGCAGGTTCGACACCGTCATCAGTCGCACGAACACTCAATCGTCCGAAGACGATGACTGTGGACTTGACAGCGTATGGCTTCCAACCGTCGTCGGTTGCTACTTCAAAGGGATGACCCGCGTCTCCGAGAAGACCATGAATGTAGCATGGAAGGTTTTGTCGTCGACCACCGTTGAAGGTTCGCATGAGGTCGAAAGAAGAGATGCTCATTGAATAGTCATGACCTGTTGGGTCCCACTCGGTTTCGCGTGCTTCCTTTCGCATGTCGCTGACTTTACCACGAACGAAGACCATCGGGCCGACAGGGTTGTAGCCCGGTATGACTTCTTGGCGCGTCTCAAAGACTTCGGCAAGTGTGGACATATCACCAATGTATGCATTGAGTTCAGGAATCAACTTGGATGGTTGAATGACTGCTCGGACTTCTTCATCAACAAAGTCATCGCCGTATGTCAAAGCACCGGGAAGAGCATAAGCATTGTATGTATCAGCCCATTCAGGCTTGACGTTTGCTGATTGTTGTCGGACCTTGAGTGTGCATGGGCTGAACATCTGTGGAACAAACCATTCTTCAGGATTGTTTGATGTAACAGTTATGCGCAACAGTCTTTGTTCGTCCAAGAAATTATCTTTGACGTTGCCGAGAAAGTGATACGTTCGCTGATAGCGGAACGGTGTGATTGGTTCACCGTAACGACTCCATTCAGGATTGTTCTGCAAGATGGCGAGCGAAAGACCTTGTTCGTCGAAGAGGAACCACGGTTTTGTATCCGCAGGTTCTTCTGTCGCAACAGCACCGTCTTTCTTTTCAAGCATCCATACACCGTTTTCAGTATAAGCGCGTGCTACAAGTCCTTGTTGAATTGCATCATCAAGGTTGTTGAGCGCGGCTGATACAGCAGGGGTTCGCTTTCGTTCTTGTCCGTCTCGCATCTTTGGGTCGACGCCGACGAAGTATCCAACAAGTTGTGTAGCGTTGTTTGCTCCGCCACTCATGACTCGTCGTTCAACGACAAATGTCTCGGCGGCATCCACCATGAATTCGTCATCTTCGTCGTTCGGATTGTCAACACCCATTTCTGTTTTCAGATAGGTGAAGAATTCACCTGTTGCGTCGTCGAGAGTCTTGGCGTTCTTTTCAGCCCACCACTTGAGACGCTCTTCGACTTCAGGGTGAAGTCCTGCGTTGTTTTGTTCGTTCGTTTTTGCTTCGTTTTGGTTTAGGTTTGGCATATTTTTTTCCTCCTATTGTTTTTTGTTGTCAATGTCGTATAGACTCGCAATGAAATAGTCCACGAAGGACTCTTCATCGAGGGGCCATTGGTTCATTCTTAACACGAAATCTCCCCATACGACATAGAATGTATATAGTCTTTCCGAAGGAAGCCCTACGGATTTAACGTAATTGTGAATCTCCCTCATCAAATAATGAAGGGACGCGCCTGAACGAATAAGTTCAAGCATCGTTTTGTGAGTTGTATTCCAATCTCCTGCCGCCAAAGAAAGTGCGACTTTGTCGAGAGATGTTTGGTCTTGAAAATCACCGACTTCTTTACCGCTCAAGATGTGTTTACCGATTGCGCGAAGGTCTCCACCGAACTGCGACTGCAATACTGCGGGGCTGTCCTTCGACATCACTCCTGTCTTAGAAAACAGAACATTGACATACGCGCGGATTTGTTTTTGGTTGTATCGCTTGAATGGGAATGCTACACAGCGGGATACAATTGGTGAAATTATCTTGGACTTGTCATTGCAGGTCAAGACCCACCAACAATTGCTTTTCTCCATGATTCTCTTAAGAGAATCTTGTGCTGACTTCGTCAGACCATCAGCCTCATCCAACAGGATAAGTCGACCGCCATCCCATAGTGGAGCGGCATTCGATACGGTCTTCAACTTGGTTCGGATGAACTCAATACCGCGCTCATCAGAAGCGTTGTATTCGACGATGTCGAGGTTCAGTTGTTTGGCTAAGATGTAAGCCGCCGTTGTTTTACCGAGTCCTGCGTCTCCATGAAACAGGAGACATTGGGGGCTATCACTATCCCACTCGTCGAGATAAAACAGCGGATTGTTCGGGTCATCATGACCGATGTATTCTTCTAAATTTTCAGGTTCAAATTTCATTTTTTCGCCTCAACCGTCTCGACATATTCCGCGTTCACTTATAAACCCCCTAAGTTCGGAGGCACGTTTTCTCGATATTATCTTATTATTATTATAAGAATAATAAATTACTTCTTATTATCATAATAATAATAGAATCTTGATAATGAAAAGTAACAGACGTGGATAACGAACTTCAACTATCACCGTCAATCATTCGGATGATGTCTTCGATTTCTTGATGTGTAGGAGACCGACCTTTGTAATCCATCAGTCGAATCATCTTGAGCATGTTGTCCATGTCGGCCACATACTGCTTGACGGGGGTGAGGATTCGTATAACCTGACGAATGAGGGCGGCGTCTTTGATGACTCTCGCATTGACACCCTGCGTGGCGAGCCACATGTTGAGGGCGGGTTCGTCTTTTCGGCTCACCAACACACGTCGTTCAACTCGATACCCAATGCGTGTCTTGGGTGCGAAGTGAACGCTGATTTGAAATCGACATTCTCTCGCCAACCATGCAAGAAAGAACGAGTCCTCATCCATTCGGCTCACTCCGTTCAAGTAAATCTCCAATTTGAATGGCGTCGGATTGACCGAGTGTTGTATCGAGTCGTGCAAGATAAGGTGCGCGCATCATCTTCTCTTCGTGTATGTATCCGAGTGAGTGGAAGATACCGATGAGTCCTTCGTCAATCTCAATCATGGTCTGCGCATCATACAATCGTGCGAGTCGGTCAGGTATGTCGTCTGCTTTCACATAGGCGTAGCCAACAGGGAAAGGCTCGAAACCGTCGAGCGCGGCAATCTTGATTCGGATACCATCTCCATCACGGTATCCTCCGAGTATCAGTAGCGGTAAATCAAACGTTCTTCTTGGCACAATAAATCCTCCAACACCTCCGCTGTGGAAGTAGGGTCGTTCAGCATCTATGAGGCGCAGGACTTCTCCTTCCTCCAATGACTGAACGATTGCTCTCAAGTGAGCGCGGTCTTTGATTAACTTTGGATTCGTAGCCCGCGCGTTTCTGTTCTTCTTCCATAGATTCGGCTCACCATCTCGGTATAGCCATTCGACAATGTTCCCCGATTCGTCCAACTCACACACCACATCATCTTCACCTTCGATGAGTGGCGCGCGGGCGATTCGTATAGCATGGCGGTCAAATGAAAATACCCTTCCCGCACTTCTATGGGCGAAGTAATTTTTACCACGCACAATTTCATAATGCGTGTTTGTGAATGGGATTGACCACTTGTTCCATCGAGAATAAGTGGGTGCTTTGAATGGATAGTTCGGCTCTATGTTGTATTCTGATGGGAGTGTTCCATCAAGAGCGCGCTGTATAACATCACCTGAATGCATGATGGTTCTCATGGTTTGTAGGTGGTTCGTATCGTAAGGTGTGACGTGCGCAATGGCACGCATGATTCGTCGATAGTTGATGGTGGTTCTTCCAAAACAGAAAGCCCAAAACACACCTGCGCTGATTCGGCTCAAGGATTTGAAGACGACGTCAGCGTTCATCTCACCCTTGACTATCATCTCTTTGATTTCGATAGCCTCACGCAAAGAGACAGACGTCTGCGTTTCGTTTGGTGATTCGCTTGCGAGAAGCGATGGCATTTCGTGTTCGTCCATGAGGGATTCGTATTCTTCAGGGAACAACCCATACGATTCGGCCAACATCTTGACAACATGATGAGGCTTGATGGATGTGCGCGGGTTTGCACAACATATTGTAATGATGTCATGCGCGCTGTCCTTGTTTTTCAGGAACAGTTCGGAGAGGATTTGCTTGTGTTGATTCGGCTCGGTTTGTGCTGACAGCACAGCGTTCGCCAAATCTTCAAACCTCATTCTTCTTCATCTCTTGGTCGAGGTGTGAAAATGAGACCGCGCAAATGTGGAGGAATAACAACACCCTCATACATGGTTGGCATGACGAGAAGCATTTCATTCGTGAAAGCGAGAGGTTCAAGAAACGTTCCGCTGTCAGCGAGTGCAATGATTTCTTCACGTTCAATGACGCGCCATACCAATCCGTCTTGACCTCGCCATGAGAAGAAGAGTTCGTCACCTGCGACGAGGTGGTAATCCATCGGAGTCATTGTGACGCGGTGAGGATTGTCAGGGTCGTCCGATTCGTGTTCGACGACAACTTCCCACGCGCCCTGCATACCTTCGTGTGTGACTTCATTCCATTGCGCGTTCTCCAAATCAAAGTTCGTGATTGGGATTTCGCTTTCGGGATGTACCCATTCCTTCGCCGCTTCCTGTGCCGCGCGTTCAGGGTCGTTGATGAGTTCGGCCTCGCTTACATCGAAAGAGACCTCCAACACTTCACACACCTTCTTGATTCGTTCAAGAGGTAGTATGGATGAAGGCGACGCTTGAATGACCTTGAGTGTGTTGTCGTCATCTTTACGCAGAACAGCATCAGCAACACCCCATGTGTCACCGACGCTCATGCGTTTGAATTGTTCTCTTGTCCATTCAACATCTTTCTCTTCGGGTTGCCATTCGTCTTGTATCATATCTCATCACTCCTGAACCATCGGAACTTCTTACAACAGCGCGCAGGAATAATGATGTATTCCCTCTTCTTGGTGTAAAGTGCGATTTGATGTGCGTCGATGTGTTCACCACATGTGCATACAATCGCATCACCGAGAAGGTGTGACGCGTAGTCGAAACCTTCGATGGAATGGACGACGCCATCTTTGTCGGTGATGGCGGCTTCGGTGACGTCTGTGCCACCAACGGTTGGATGAATGATGAAGCCATCATCTCCAAAATGAGACGTGGACAGATTATAGTCAGGCATTATTCACCCCGAAGAGGCGCAACTTATTTATTGTTGTGGCATAAAGACGAGTGCCGCGTCGTAAGTTGTGTTAGTAATGTCGCACACAATCTCAATCTTGTGGAAGAGACCATGCGGAACTGTTCGATAGATGAGCATGTCAACAAGCGCGTCGGGGTGCATTCCACACGGACATTGGTCAGTCGGAACGATGATGACATCAAGTGGTTCTTGAGCAATCATTCTTGCTCACCCGTCCCATCGCACGCAGGGCAATCGTCATGCAAATCTTTCATGTGTCCGAAACCATCACATTCAATGCATTGTGATTTGGCGCGCTCTTGGATTTCATTGAATGACTTAACTGCCATGTTCGTGCATATGTGTGCAATCGAAAAAGCATCGTTGTTGACAACGCGTCTTGGATGTTCCAAACCGCGTTTGTTTATCTCACGTTGAAAGTGAAGGAGACGTAGCATTTGTCTCACCATTGCTCGCTGTATCTTATTCGCTTGGTCGCTTACTTGGTTGTCACTCAGTTCTGAAATCGGAACTTGCGTCCCGTCAAATAATGTGTGAATCCATTCGTTCATGAATGTCATATGAGACTCCCCCTTCCTTCTTTCAACTTGGCTAACAGTTCGTTGGCAACATCACCACTCTCTTTCGACGATGAGCCGTCGATGATTCTGTCGACAAGGTCAGCCTTGTCAGCAACCACTTGGTCAAACAATACGTCGATGGTGTCGTTCGCTGACAACACAACTTTGTGGCATGTTGATTCTTCTTGAGTCATTCGTCGAACGCGCGCCGCCGCTTGTTGTTCCCATGCAGGAACCCATTCGCGCTCAACGAAGAGGGCGGTGTTAGCGCAGTCAAGATTCACACCTTCACGCATGGCGTTGGTGGAACAGATGAGGAACTCCGAGCCTCCTGCTTGGAACTCTTCAATGATGATTTGTCGTTCGTCGTGTGGTGTCTCACCTGTGATGACGCGCACATTCATCCCTTCGTCGTAGTGATGGTCTATTGCTTCTGCAATCCTTTCAACAACATCCCTGTGGTGCGCAAAAACAACGAGGGGCTTGTCGTTGTTTTCTAAGTAAGTTGTTGCCCACTTAACTGCCGCGTCGACTTTGAGTCGTCCTGCATGATGACGGAGCGAGGACATCATGTTCAATGTCCACCCCGCGTCTGTTGAGCCAAACTGCTGTTGCTGATTGACCCAATCCTCCATCCATGAGTTATGCACTTGTTTGTAGGATTGAACGCCTTTGTCGTCGAGGTCGAACGATACAATCGTCTCAACCAAATCAGGCATCTCACCTGCGATACGAGGGTCATCCATCGAACGTCGAAGCATGAAGTCGTGTAAGATATGGTTCAATGGAGTAATGGACGAATCAGCACTTTCAGTAATGTTCGACGCGCCGCTGTAATCCCATGCTTCTTTTCCATAGCCAATCGAGACTTTACGCGCATTGCAGTATTTCATAGCAAACATGAACTTGTTGTCGAACGTAGCAGGGAGCATCATGTTGAGAGTCGTGAAGAACTCATAAGGTCTGTTCGTGATTGGCGTCCCTGAAAGGGCGATGATACCATCAACACCTTTTGCAATCTTGAGTGACGCCTTTGTTGTTTTAGTGTCAGGATTCTTGATGCGATGCACTTCATCGAAGATGATGCAATCGTATCCAATGTCCATCAAATGTTCAGCGCGGTATTGTAAGTTCTCATAGTTGATGATGTGGAAGCGCGCCATAGCGTCAATTGCTCCTGTCCGTCCTTTGATGATGAAGGTTGAAGCAAACTCATGACGGTGGTGTGTTCCAATCCACTTCTCAATCTCGTTCGCCCAATTGTGCTTGACAACAGCAGGGCATACAATCAAGACGCGTTCGTGTTCAGCCAACTCGACACAACCAAGTGCTTGAAGCGACTTACCAAGACCCATCTCATCAGCGATAAGAATACGGTTGCGCTCTCCTGTTGCATACATAATAGGTGCGACGCGTTGGTATGGTCGCATCAACGTGAATGGTTCAACGTCAGGTAATTCGATGTCCGTCTCGACTGCTCTCGATAGTTCGACGCGCTGAACAACTTCGTTGTGTGATGCTTGAACTTCTTCGTTCGCTTCGATGGCATCAGCCAATGGTGCGAAGTGAGGTCGAACAGCAGTAGCGACAGCCATACCCGTAGCGACAGGAATAGTCCACGCCCTGCTGTTGTTGTTCCACCTTGCGTTCCCTGCGGATGCACTTTTCATAGACGCGTTGATGTCTTTCCAATTGGGTTGGAAGTCCCACTTGAGGCTCAACTTATCGGGCGGTGAAAATGCGACGGTCACGTTGGTTGATACTTCGACGAGTGTCTCATCGAACTCCAAACCTTCGACTGTGATGTCGTGTTCAGCGAGGAAGTTGAGAGCCTTCTCAATAACATCCGCGCGGTCTGTAATCCACCACAACCCTTTCGCTCCATTCCATCCGAAACAATAGGATTCGTCGTTCATGTGTTGTTTCATCTCATCCTTCAAGTTGAAGGGTATCTTGTTCAAGGCGATTTTACCGCCCCATTGGTCTGTGTATCGTTCATACGTTATGTTCATTGTTCATCACCTTCTTCAAATACTGCGCGACACTTAGCACAGGTGCATTCGTAGCGTGGGTCATCACCCTTGCGAAACGCTGTGCATGGTGTCGGCTTTGGTGTGGAAGCGATAGCGTTCGCAACCGAAGCGGCGCGTTCGCCAAAGATATGCGATAGCCTTGCAGTCATCACAGCAGTAGCGTTGCAGACATCACAACAGCGACCATCAGCGACGGGCTGTGCGTTGTGTCCTTCTGTCCAATAGACTCTCCCTGTTGTGGGGTCAGTCTTGTGGTCGATGTCACCTTTGCAGATGACGCATGTTACTATTTCTTTTCCTGTTAGTGGGTTTATTCTTGTCATTCAATTCGCCTCCATATTTGTTCTTTGATGTTGTTCGCACTCTCGACCATCTCGTCGTAAGTGAATTTGTAAAAGCGTTCATCTCGCCTCAACCAAGTGCCAAGTGCAACTCTTGAGGGAATGAACTTCCCTGTATAACTGCGCGGTAGGTTTTTCTTTTCGTTCGGGTTGTAAGAAAACAATTTGTCGACTGCTTCTTTAACGGTGAATTGCTCACCAACTTCGTAAATCTCGCATAAGTATCCGAGTATCAGGTTAGGTTTTGTTCCGTATGTCATTCTTCATCATCTCCATAGAGTGTTGGGTCGTGGTCAGCCCACGTCAGGTGTTTTCGTGTTCGCTCATAGTAAGCGCGGTTTGATTCGACAGACTCCAACACATCGACTTGTTCGTCGATGTAAATGTTGCCGAACAGCGTCGTTTGTGTTTCAGCGATTCCTTCGATGCGTCTATCAATAACAGATGCAACCTTGTTAAGCCTCTCCATCAAATCAGCGTATCCTGCCATCTTGTGTCCAGAACCCCACTTGATTGAAGCGGCGCGCGTGTTTCGATATAGCCATCGAGCATTCTCTTTGGATATAACAACCCATTTCACAAGTGGGTGGTCGTCGAGTGGCTCAAATGGTAAGTCGTCAATTTGTTCTCCGCTTCTCTTGATAGCAGAAACAATGATGCGCGCACCGTCAAAAGCGGCGGACTCGCAATCGAGCCAACATAGCATGTTCGCGCTTTGCACAGGGTTTTCGTGTAAAACAAAGAACGTCATTGTTGTTCCTCCTTTGGGTGTTGCGTTGGATGTGTCATCTCTTCGTAACTCAGTTCCCCGCCTTCCATGTTGTTACAGGCCATTCCTAAGTTGAGTTGGATTGCTTTTCTCATCATCCACTTCGCTATTACCGTCCTTTGAAATGCTGTCAGTTCACCTTGTAGTATGAATAGATACTCTCTTTTCTCGCTCATTCTGATTCCTCCGATAGCCATTCTCCAAATTCTAATCCGTCTTCGCTCATCCCAATTGCATGTAGCATGGCATATTCGTCCGTCTTACCTTCTGCGAGGATGTTTCCGTCGCCCCACTCATCAAGTGTATGATTAGGATAGTGTGTGATTTGTAAGTAAAATGCTTCGCGCGGTGTAGTAAAGAACTTCCATGCTTCAGCGAGTGAATCAAAATGATGTTCCTCATCAGCGCAACCGAGCATTCCGCTTTCTTTGTATGCTTCAATGTCTTCGGGTGCGAACCAAATATCAACTGTAAATTTCACTCTTCTCCCTCCTTCGCGTCTCGCTCTTCGGGCGGTATCAGGTATTCCTCAAGTGGAACATCGAGTCCGTCGAGTTCAGCAAAAATTTTGTTGTCGGAGTGTTCGCCTTGACCGACGAACATCGAGCAAACACAATTCGCACATCGAATATGGACTTGTTCAATTTCAAATGGGTAGTTCTTCCACGTCACTTGAGCAATTCCCCAATCGTGTTGCTCACTACTGTCGACACACTTCTGTATTCCGCGCAGGATGTTTATGCGCTTTTCTGCTTCTTCTGCACGCACAATGATTTGCGCGGTTTCTGTTTTTGTTCTTGACAAAGCATTCTCAATTACTTTCAATCGTCCTGCTCCGTTTCTTTTGTCGTCTTTGTTTTTGTCGTCTTTGTTTTTGTCTGTCATTGTATCAGTCCTCCCACCAATCAGGTGCGGATACTCCCTTGTTCCATGTAGCGAAACGTCGCTTGTCAAGGGAATAGTAAGCGCGGTATGCTTCAACCGCTGTGTATTGCGTCTCATCGTAAAGTTGTGGATACAACTCTTTGTTGAAAGCGCGAGCAAATGAGGTCAGACGCCCCATTGGTATCTTGTCAATCATGTTGTCTTCCGACATCATTTGAATCGCTTGACTGCAAGCATGTGTTTTGTTGAAGCGCAGGTAATACTGCACCGCCAACTCTCTCGCGTGCCACAACAGCCATGTGTAATTCATCTGTGTCATCGACGTCCATCGAGTGCATGGGTGATTGTGATAGCCACCCTTGTATGGTGTGCCTTTCTGTGTGAGTGGCATCTCTTTGTCAGTAGCACCATGCGTTCGCAAAGCACTCGCGAGCATTTGCGCGCTCTCCACAACCATCTTCGGTATATGCTTGTCGCACATCATTCGCGCGGCTTCTCTTGGGTCTTCGTGTAATACAAATATGTTCATTGATTCACCTTCTGATTTGCTTGTTCTGAATCGTGAGCGTGATACATTTGTTGTAGCGTCTCCCACAACTTCTTTGTCGAGCCGTTCGCCCAATCTGTAACGAAGTTGGCTACCGCCGCGCGGTGGTATGGGTCGAGTGCGGACAGTTCCATGAGTGCGTCGTATAGCATAGGCAGTCCGTAGTATGATGCGCGCTCTCCTGATGATGCGCTGTTGCCAAAGCGTGCGACATGCAAAGCATTGTTCGCCCACTTGTTTATGTCGATAGCATTCACCTTCGCCAACTTGGTTGCTTCTTGGTCGATGCTTATGTCGAACCCTTCAAGGAGTTCGATAATCATGTCGAGCAATGCACCATCGCTCAAGTATTCGTCGGGAACTTCTTGAGGTATCTGTGCTAACCCTTCGCCATCGGAATGCTTTGGGTCAGCAACCTTACTTAGGAATGCGCGGAATTGTTTCTCCATGCCATCCATCAAGTCGATGGTTCTGTCATAGCGTTCGCATTGACATGCATCATCACAGTTCGCTTCGTCTCGTAGTTCTCGTAGTTCTTTCTTTGCGTCTTTCATATTGTTAATCATTCTTTCACCTCGTCGAAATTATCAACGACAATGTATTCACCACTCTCAACACCTTCGCGAATTTCTCTTACGCTTGATGTTCCTAAGAATTGGTTCAGGTATCTGTTCGTGGTTTGTGAATACATATTCCAACAATCTTTGTTGAGATACGTTTTACCATTTTTCATTATAGCAACAGTTGTGCTGTATGATTGAAAGGCAGTTATTTCTCCACACCACATGATGATTTGATTCGCGCCTAAGATGTTTGCTCTTGGGATGCTCACATCAATACCTCCATAGGGAAAGGGTCGAGTCCGAGTAGGGAGAACCCATTCGGATGAGGGTCATGGTCTGCGAGTGGTGCTAAGATAATCCACCAATCGTTGCAGGGTGAGGCAATCCGTAGGAAACCATACGGAAGACCATTCGTCAAGAAAGAATAAACATCCTTCTGTCTTCGATACCATTTGTTGATAGTTCGCAACCATTGTTTAGCAATCAGTCGCGAACCAATCATAACGTTCCTGTGATTTGTAATCAAACGAACACTACTAACAGGCGCGGAGCCAATTGGTTTGTTCGTTTCTGTAAGGAGTCGTTCGTTTACTTCTTCGTTGAACGTATGTCCACCGTTAAGCATGACTTCCAACTTCGCTTCGTCTGACTTTGGGATGAAGATGACAGTCGGCTTCGTGATGTCGTTCACGAAACCGCTACACTTGTCATTGTTCAACCATGCGTAATGTCCTTTCATTGTTTGACATGTGATTCTCATGCGACTCGCCTCCATCCAAATCGTCCATTGTGAGGCCAACTTCTGACCATCTCCCATGTATCACAACCGCGCAACGATTGTGCTAAGGAGAATGTGTTCTTCGGTGCTTTCTGATTGTGAGGATACTTTTCTGATACCATCTCAAGCAGTTCTCTTGATGAGTATATGTTACCAACTTCTGCGACACTCATGCACATCTCTTGACGTGCTTTGCGTAGCGTTTGTTTCTTACCTGTTCGTTTCTTGTATTCCATTTCAATCAACCTTCCAATCATTACTGCGTCCTTCTGAAATAGCCAAGTTCGCGCCCAAGAAGTTGTCCAAGTCCTGACCTTGTGTATCGCCCCATCGCTTTTCCATGAAGCGCAAGATAAATTCAGGGTTCATCCCCCATTGAGGCTTCGGATATGTTTCGCCTGTTTCAGGGTGGAAGAACATTGACGTCGCTTGAGGACATGCCTCTTGCCATAGGTCTCCACCATGCGCGCCACGCCACGATAGGTCGTTCGCTTTCTGAACCCATTGCCATGCGCTTCGACAGTTCGCGCCCAAGCAACCGCAGTCGCCAAGCATGTCCCATGTGTCATCTTGTTGCAGAACAAGAGCCTGAACTCGTCCAAGTTCTTGTCGTGCGTTTTCTGTGTGAGTCGAAGTCATCTCAATCAATTGATTGATGTGTTCTTCGCCATAGCATACCTCAAGTATGTCAATCTTATCTTCAAGCGAATAGTCGCTCAAGTCTATGAGGTCTGTAAATGCAGGAATGGTTTCTCCATCCAACTTTACTTTTGCCTCTTTCAAATGTGTCCACTTGCCCCAATCTTCTTCGCGACTCATTGATACACACCCGTCTTGTAAACCATCTTTCCTGTTGGTGTTGCTTCCCATGTTCCATCAACATCAATCGCATCTCCAATAGTATCGAGGACTTGCTCATAGAGGCGAGGATTGATAGCACGCAATGTATCAATCAAATCTTCAGCGTCAAAGATATGCTTTGTGTGTGTCGCCTTGACAGGAGACGATAGCAGTTGAAGAACAGCGACGCGCTCTTGCCCGTTGAGTTCTTCCCATGCTTGAACAGTCTTCATCGCATCGTTGCCGAGTTGAACGTCAGGAGCAGGGTCAGCAGGGAGGTCGTCAAGGTCAATACCCTCGTTCTCATACACAAAGATAGGAGGCTCATCAATTGCACCACCCTTCGTGAAGAGAGGGCGAGCAATCTCATCACCAATCGGATGTAGCGTCAATGGATGATAGTGAACACGGTTGCGCCCCTTTGCATCAGGACAACGCGTCTTCTCAATCCATCCTCGACGGACAGCATCACTACATGATGTATGCCAAAGGACTGCGCTACGAACAGAACGAGACGTTCCATCCATCTTGTCGCAAATTTCATCAACAGTCATCGGTTTGTTTTCTGTGTTTACGATACGCGTCACGAACGTGAGGAATGTTTCATCATGTTCGCGGGTGTATCGTTGTGCTTCTTTCTTTTTGTTTTTCTTATCGGTCATAGTTTCACCGTTCTTGCAGACGCGCTCGATAATGCGAGCAACATGAGTCAAGGGTTCATCATGCGAAAGGTGGGGAGAGTGTGGCGAACAAAGAGGGATGCGTCCTACGGAAGAAGAACTTACCACACTCTCCCCATGAGAGAGAGACACGTCTTTGTTATCGCGGAACGTGTAAACCGCGTCGTGGAATACGAAGGGGGTATCAGATGGTAGGACAGATACGCGTCAGATTACTTTACGCCTACTTGGTCTTCACCGTTTCTTCAACAATCTTGACCTTCCATGTTTCTTGGAAAGAAGGAACTTCTGTGATTGGCTTCATCTTCTTTGTGCCTTTGACAGTATCGCTGTATGGAACTTCAAGCATGTGAGGGTTCTCCGCATACCATTGCTCCATTGCTTGGAGGTCATCAACAGGTTGTCCTGTGTGTTCAGCATACTTGTTGACAGCGCGGAATGCGATGTCTTCAAAGAGAGAAGTCATTGTGCCTGAACGATTCATGAACGTCTCGACACCTTGTTTCTTACCATGCAAAACACGCGTCCCGTCAGAATACATTGGGTTGTGTGTAACCATACCTGAACCAACTTGAGCGACGTGCCACATTGTTCCGATTGAATCTTCGTCACGTTGAGGCGCACCACTCTTGGTTGTAGCCGCGACATAGTGAACGTCAGGGTCGACCCAACCTTTCACCGCCGCGTTGTAAGCATGTCCGCCAAGAACGCGAGCCGCATCTTTACCGAGAGAAGCAGTCGTCATGACAACGTTGCCCTGCTCATCGACGTCGAATTGATTCTTGTCACCTGCCGCGACCTTGACAGTCGGTTGAGGGAGAAGACCATGCTTGTTGAAAACAGTCAGCATACTATCGAAGTTGATGATTTCTTTCGGGATGTGTCGCAGGATGGACATGGCAAGGAGGTTCTTTTGGTTCTCCGCCAATGCACCAACGACTCGTTCAGCCCAATCGTGAGCGTCGAATTGACCAACGCTTCCCTTCATGTGTCGAACCTTCGTGCTGTTGCCATACATCAACAAGTTCTGAACACCACCGCGCATGGCAAGGTTGCCACAGTAAGTGCGGAGGACAGTCATGAATGCTTGAAGTGCTGACTTACCGTCGTGAGAGTTGAGGATGGTTACACCCATTCGGTGTCCACCATGCTCTTCGACAAGCGCGTCTTGGATTCGATTCGCTGACAGATTGACATAGTTGTAGTTGCTCAAGGACTTGGCTGATTCGCTTCGTGTCTTGGTCGCGTAACCTGTGATGTCAATGTTCATGACAGCGCGTGAACCTTTGTTGATTGAGAATGCTGACCATGAAATCAACTCTTGACCCGCCGCATCGTTCACCGCATTGATTTGTTCAATGACAGGCTTGAAGACAGTTGGGTGGTCGATGACTTCAAAGTTGCTTCCGACAGCACGATTGAGGACAACGCCGAGTGGGTTGTCTTCGTCAGCGAGTGTTGGATTGACAACAGTTCTCATCCGCGCATCGCCATTTGTTGTGCGAACAGGAATGATTGTCTTCTCGCCGTTCGGCCCGTAGTCAATCATCGCGAGTTCGTATGTCTTGGCTTCAAAGTTCCATGCACCAAAGTCGTCGTGTCGCTTACCGTCAGCCATTGCTTTGCTGATTGGGTCGTTGAGTGTCTCCTTCACTTTGTCGGAGTCAGCCTTGCGCTTCTCTCTTGCGAGAGCGACCTTGTCGATAGCCTTCTGTTTCTTCTTCGCTTGCTTGACTGCTTCGTCATCGACTGCTTCTTCTTCTTCAACGAATGCTGAAAGGTCGAAAGACGTGGTGTCGAATTGAGGCGTCGAGTCATCAGACTCTTCGTCGTCAATGTCATCTTCCAATGTTAGGTCAAACATCTCAACGGTGTCATCCTTTGATGCGAAATCCATTTCGACTTCTTCACCTTCGCGTTGAAGTTCGACAGCGTCGAGCGAGAACGGTGTTACTTCACCGAACTCAATCCATGCGTCAGCCATGTCTTGCATCTGTGCGTGGTCGGTTGAGAAACCATACATATCTGCTACACTTACTTCAACCGAATTGACAGTCGCGTCTTGTAGGAACATGATTGACTGACCGTCAATCTCTTCCGTCGAGACGATACACGCGTTCGGTATCCATTTCGTTTGTTCGTCACCTGAAGCGTCGGTGTAAATCACCTGCTTCATGGTGTTGTTTTCTTGCTTCACCGAGCCGATTACTACGGCTCTTACTTGTTTTTCGGGGTTCATATTTTTTCCTCCTTTTTTGTGTTGTGTCCTGTGGACTGTGATGTGCGAGACTTCAAGTTCTCGCAGTATATCTCAATGACTTTCTTGAAGTCCTTGAGTCGTTGTTGTCGTCGTTCTTCTTCATCATGAACGATGTGAATGTGAAAGAACGCATCGTCTCTTGAATTGGTTCTTAATTCAAATCGGCGCATCAGATAGTCCCTCCTAATGTTAGGTCGAACATGTCGTCGTCGTCTTCTTCTTCGATGTCATCATCGAGAATCAGGTCGAACATTATTTCTGTGTTGCGCGCCATATCTTTTGCAACGCTACTCTCACCATAAAGGTTACGATTTTTAACTTGCGCGTATGTATTCTCACAAATGGAGATACCACAACAATATCGCACGTCCATCAGACCGTTGCTGACGAACGATTGCCATTCGCTTTGGCACGAAGGGCATGTCTTGACCATGCTGTGTGGCAGGTTAGAGAATGTTCTGTGTGGGTTGATGAATACATTTCGATACATGCTCGATGGTCGAATGATTGCATCAGCGTTCAGTATGTATTCTCCGTCGCCTGTGTCATTCATGTGGAACGACACAACCGAGTGCGGGTCTTGTATCAGTTTTTCAAGTTCAGTCAGCCAAGCGTCTTGGTCACTCATTGTGAATCCTCCTTTGCTGATGTGCGAACCTTGACTTCAACGATTTTCTCACCGTAGTCTGTGCTGATTTCTTCCGACCAAAACTTCTCCGCTTCTTCGCGGGTAGTAAAAGCAGGTCCACATAGTCCTTCGTAGGGAACACTGAGCATGAAGACTGACTTCATTGACCCTCACCGTCCGTTGGTTCAAAGCCAATCATCGAGTTGTGTTGGTCGCGGTTCGCCAAGTCATGAGCCAAGTCGCTTATCATTTGATTGACGATGGTTTTTTCTTCTGCAATCTTTTGGGCTTCTCGCTTTGCGCGAAGTTCCTCTCGGTATGTTTCATACGCGTCGGGGTATTCTTCTCGCCACAACTGACCCATGTATGTGTAGCGGGTCGGTATGTCGTTACGATACATTTTCGGATTCGCATTGTAATACTCAAGGACTGTGCGCATTGCTTTGCGGTATGTTGTGTATCCATAGTTGCACATCAAGTCCATCGCGTGGCGAATCAATCCATCGCTGGTCATGTTCGTGTTGTCTATACCGTTGAGAATATCAACGGCCATTTGTCTTCGGTCTTCGTATTGTTCTTCTTTCATTGTTCTTCCTCCCTTATGTCAACAAGGTCGAGTGCGTCTTCGATAAGCAACTCATTGAGATGCTCAAGATTTGGTTTCTCAATGCAAGCAACGATACATTCTCTCGCGTATCTAACCGAACAATTGTATTCGTGTGCTGTGTAAGTAGCGAACTGATTGACAACAAACTGACGCATGATTCGATGGTCGTCGTGATGTTTCAGAATGAAATCACAGTTGCGACGATAAGTAATCCCGCCATCGTATTCGTAAGAACCGTCAAGCCAACAGCGGAAGTAGCGTCGCACAGGATGGTTCACATCATCAATAAGTTGTGTGCCTCCACAATCGTTAGCAATCTTTTCTTTGATGTCCATTTCAATGTATCTTTTTGTCTTTGGTATGCTGTTCATTCTAAGTCCTCCAATTCTTTCTTGAGTGAGTCAAGTATTCTCAAGTCGTTTGAACCATAGCCACCGATTTCAATGGCCTGTTCAAGGTCAGCGATTTGTTCCTCCAACTCTTCGCGTTCTGATTTCAAGATGATACCTGTTTGTAATGATTCATTTTGTGCATCAGCGCGTGCTTGTAAGTAGTCAGCCTCGTCCTGCATCATCTGTTGAACAGGGTTGAGTGGGAAATAGACGCGGTAGTTTTCTTCGTCGTGTGTCTCAATGTCCACGAACCTTTTACCCTCCGCGAGTTCTAAGAGAACCGTTGTGGGTATTTCGTTTCGGCAAAGTAAGCGAGACAATTGTAAGAATCGTATCGCGATTCGCTGTTCTTGCATGTCGTATTCTTCAGGTTGCAGATGTAAGATATGTGTTGTAAGATAGGACGGTTGCACAGCGACCCATTTGTTCCAAAGTAATCCTTCGACCTGACTCATGCTTTCACCAATCCTGTGTCGAGGTCAACGTTGATTTCATCCAAGACATCTTGAGGCCAATCTTTCGGCTTGAATTGTGAACCATCGGTATCACAAAACTTGCAGACCTTGAATGTTTGAGCGTTATCAACGAATCCAACATGGGTATCGTCTCCGCATAGGTCGCATTCAAATGTGATTTCAAGAGTGAATGTTCCGTCGTCATTATTAGTGACTGTTGTCAATCCCCTGTCGTTCAAGTCCATGAATGTGTTCGCAATCAAGTAAGAAAGTTCGGCCTTCTTGATTTTGGATGGCACTACAATGCAGTTAGGGCGACGCGCATTCATGTCGTTCGCCAACTCCTTGAGTTGCTTGACGGTTTTTTGTTGAAGTTTGTCCACCAAATGCATCTTCGTCGCGAAGCGTTCGTCCGCAATCTTCTTTGCTTCCTCTTCTTTTTGTTCGCGTTCCGCATTCAATCGTGCTTCTTGCATGAGAGGACAGAAGACAACCTCCCATGTTCTCATGACATGGACGGGTGCTGTGCTTCCCATTGGTGTTCGTTCAACAGATACCAACTCAAGCCTATGGTCTTGTGGCAACTCATAGGTTGTTGGGTCGTCTGTGTATGTTTGTTCTTCGTTATGCTTTATTCGGTGTGGCATTTTTGTTCCTCCTTTTTTTTGTTTGTCGCGTGGACTATCATTCTTCTTCCCCAAGTGTGAGGTCGAACATTTCTTCTTCTTCTTCAGGCAAATGCAATCCATGCACTTCGCCGTAAGAAACAGACGCGGTGAAAGATTCAAGCATCTGTGTTGATGTGTATTTGACTTTGCTGTATTCCATTCCTGATTCTCTCATGACGTTGTGGAATGACTTCTCATCCCCTGAATTTCTGTCAGTCGTTGCAGAAGGTGAGACGAAATAGTAAATGTCTTTGTGAGATGAACCGCGAAACACACGGCCAATCGTTTGAATGCGAGAGCGAGTAGCGTTTGTTCCTGATACCATGACGACGCCATCCATATCAGGCGCATCGAATCCTTCCTTCAATGCTTTACAAGTAAGTAGGAAGTCACTCGCTGATTCCTTCCATCGAGTCAAGTGTTTGTTCGCGTTCTTCTTGTATTCGTGGAGTCGGTCAAACAAATCAGGCGTAATAAATTCAGGGTAATTCTCGATGTCTTCTTGCGACAACTCCAATCCGCTGTGGTAAATGTGTGGGTTGATACCTTCGTCGCGACACAACTGTGCAATAATCTCAAGACCGATGATGGACTCATGGAAGATGACGAATTTCTTACCAACGTGCATTCGCAGTAGTGCGACGACAGCAGACATCCTGTCTGCAATCTTGGTCTCGGCTCGCTTACGCTCCATCGTCTTTGCTTTATACCATCCAACCTCTTCAACGTCAGCGTTTGAATAGAGCATGATGTCTTCGACAGTTCCGTCGTTGCCCGATATGCGACCCAACTCTTTGAGCGCACCCAAAGCAACATACTTGAGCGTCTTAACTTGCTCATCGAGTTCGCTTAGATGAAATTGCTCCGAAGGTGTGAGAGTGAGAGCGACGTGGTGTATGGTGTAATCCAATTCGCCACCGCCACTTCGCGATTGTGCGATACCATCAACAAGGTTGAGTGTGTATCTGATTGGCGCGTTCATGATTTGCATGACGGATAAGCCATCACCTCGTCGAGGTGTAGCGGAGAGAAGGAGACAGGCGTCTCCTTGAAAGTGAGCGAGACGTTCTCTTGTTCTTGTTGCGCCTATCTTGTGGCATTCGTCTCCGATGAATAGGATGTTCTTACCAACAACATGTTTGTTGTTGCTTACTTTGTCAAGTGAGTGGTAAGTGGTGATGTAAACGGGTCGCTTGAGCATATACTCATTGCCGTATTGGGAAGAGACTCTCGCGTATCGTATCGAGAATCCACGAAGGCGTTCGCCTGTTTGCTGAACCAAATCTTTCGATGGCACAGCCATGACGACAACTCCTTTGTCGCCGTATCTTCTGATGTGTTCCATGATGCACATGATTGCAAGGCGTGTCTTACCTGAACCTGTCGCGGCCTGAACAGTCATTCGGCGTTCGTCATCAGGGAGTCCGAGCCAATGACTGAATGCTTCGCTTTGCCATCGGCGTGCTGTTGCTTCAATGATTTCAGCGGTTGGTGTTCCACCCATTGCTTTTCGTATCAATTCGGTTGTTTCTTCTTTGGTCATAGGTTTCTCAATCATTTTCTTCATCTCCTTCAAAGCATTCGTCACAGACGCAACGGTTCTTTTTGTTGCGCTCTTCGTAAATGTGCTTGAGGCAATCCTGATTTTCAGGGGCGTCTGTTTTGTGTTGCAAGTGAAACAAGGAACGCATCGAGCGATTCCATGCAGTCATTGAGGGTGTTGGTTGTTGGTCGATACCTTGAGTCGCGTCAAAGTATTCTTCGTAAATGTATTCGTCTGTTTCGATTCGTGTCTTCAATTCGTCAGTCATTCTTCTTCCTCCGCAGGGTGAATGATTTCTCCATCGTCGTTGATGAGATAGTCAAGGGTTTCAGGGATGACGATTTTGCTATGGTCTAACATACGATAGCGTATCGTATCAACAGGGCGCATAACAAATCCACCATCCACATCAGGGATGTCGAGATTGTCAATGATGTGTTGTTCAAGTGGTGTCAATCGCTCCATGATTTTGAAATTGAAGACAGAAGGAATACCCTTTCCATCTTCACCACCTTTTGTTTGTGTGAGTGGTTGTCGATAGGTGTCAAATTCTCGGACGCCTTTCTTCGCTCTCATGAAAGGGACGAGTTTGTCCAATGAATTTTCTTTACCCATTGCAATCATGATTCGCTTGTCGCCATGCTCAATGATGATGGCGTTATCGCGACCGTTGTGTCGGATAGTTATGTTGCGCCCAACAGTTGTGTGCATTAGGTAATTGTCTGTTCCGTTCGGGTCAAGTAGTGCTGTCAGTATTTTCGTTTCGTTTGTCATTTATTCCCACTCCTGTATGTTGTGAATGTTGATAGTGATATGGTCATAGATTGTATTCGTATCTTCTTCAACCCAATCTTGGTCGCGACAGAATCGAATGCAGTCTGTCAATGTCTTACCGACAAAGTGAATGCATCGTTCCCATTTGAATTGGACAATCCAAACGTGAGGCTTCAACAATTGAGCGACGTATCGCTGTTCCTTGTCGTGTTCCATCCATGCGTCCATGTATTCCATTCGTTCTTCGGCTGTCATCTCGTTCCATCGAGGATGAGCATTAGGATATTCATAATGAACGTGGTCTTCAGGGTATGTAAATTGAAATCCTATGTATGTAGGGAGGCTCATTCTTCATCACCTATGAATCCGTCTTTGCAGATGTGCCATGAAGCACAGTCGTGTAGGTTGCCGTTGAATAAGACACGAACAAGTCCTCCGTCTTCGACTGTGAATCCGTCATGCTTTTCGATGTCTTCAACGAAGAAGTCGAAGTTGTCACCGTTGACGATTTGAACAGAACGAGTGATGGGAGAACCATCAACGCCGTAGCGACAGAAAACGTAGTGTGCGTCTGATACTGAGTAGCGTCGCTCAATCTTCGCTCGTTCTGCAACGTTGTTCAGGATTGTCTGCATGTGGTCAGGCATTGGCCTTGCAACAGGAGAAGGTAAGAGGGGAGAAGCATTTCTGTTGTCGCTCCCTTCATACCATTTACCATCAATCATTATGTGTATCATGTTTCTTTGTTTGTTCATTTTTTTTCACTTCCATTTGTGTGTCCATTGGACTATGATTCTTGATATTCTCTATTTATTATGATAATAATATACTACTTATTATTATAAGAACAACATAAGATTCGCGATAAAGGTTCGTCTTGGTGTTGTTAATAGACGCGGATGAGAACATCTTGGATACCGTGTCTATGATTGTGCATCATCGTGAATGAATCACGACGAGGGTGAATGTGATATGCTGATTGAACAGCGTGGAATGTTATGTCGAACAGGTCAGGAATTGTGCGTGTTCGATAAGAGAGCGAGATATTTTCTCGCTGTGAGTGTGAAAACAAACAGACGCAACCGTATGGTTGGTCGACGTCTGTTTATGCCAAAGAAGAGCAAATGTGATGGGACATCACATTTGCGAGGCATAAAAAAAAGGATGACCAACCCCACCGAAGCGGGGCGGTCATCCAAAGGGGTGCAGTAGGATGCAAGCCATGAGAAGGGTGTCGTTGTTGGCGACTAAGGGTTCAATGCAGACCGAATCAAAGCAGGTTGATGACGTTCATGGTGTATGCTTCATCATCAACAGATGAAGAAGCGGTGTTACCACGTTCATACGGCAATGTCCAACCATGTCGAGACTTAAGGTTGGATGAGTCAGGGACTTCACCGAAGATAGCGGAACAGATTCGACCAATGGTATCATCGCTGATGTATTTGCGAAGGTCATGGTTGAATTTGGTTACACCTGAAAGAATCATGACAGCCGAGACAACTCGACGTCCTATGTCCCTGTTCTCTTTTGGAGTTGGGATAAAGACGTTCTCGTTCTGCTTGTTCTGTCGAGTCCATGAGAGACCCGAAAGGTTAGCCATCATGTAGTTGCAGACAGTAGCCTTGAACTGTTCAAGTGGTGAACGGGTGTTGTGATGAAGAGGCTTCGATGTTCTGCCCTTGCCGTTATAGAAACGGAAAAAGCCACCGTTAGCATCAACGTTGTCATCGTTGGTATAGAGAGCGAAAGCGTTCTCAACAACAGATGGTTCTGATGCTTTGGCCTTGATGAGGTCGATGTCGATGAAAGAACCTGAAACAGACGCCTCAGTATCTTCATCGTCGTCGAAGTCATCTTCATCGAGGTCATCAACCGTTGGTTCATCGTCGGAGTCGGAGAAGTCGAAAACGATGTCGTCGTCTTCTTCATCCGATTCAGGCCAACAGGCTTCAACGAGAGCGACACAAGCAGTTTTGAGTGCTGTTGTGTTCACCTTCTTGAGGCCCTTCGGTAGTTGAGCCCTGACAGCGTTGAGGACATCCGCAAGGATGTTGTAGGCTTGATTGCCTATGTTGAAGGACGACGGTTTACCGTTCGCCTTCTTCTCAACTGTCTTGGACATCGTTGTGTTGTCGATACCCTCCGAAACTACATGGTCTCGGATGGCATACAACAACGATGGGCCACCGTTGGTTGGGGTGTTGTTCATTTGACGGACGAGTTCAGCACACAGTTTGTGCTTGTCGCCCTTTGTCTTGGCTTCCTTGACAGGAGCGGATTGAATTAGTTTCAAACCACTCATGACAAGAGAACCACATGCTTCAATTTGCAGGGTTAAGTCTTCTGACATTTTTGTACCTCCGAGAGTCTATACATATTCCGCGTTCACTTATATACCCCCCCTGCCTAAATCGCGGGTTGCTTGGTTATCGCGCTATGTTGCGAAGAAGCAATGCAACAGCGCGATGCAACCGTATGGTTGGAGCGCGACAGAATGAGTATCGCGATAAGATGTCGGCGCGAACAACCCCGCGCGATATTTCGCTTGTCGCGGATGCATCGCGATATATGAAGCATCGCGACATAGGCGTCGCTCACAATTGCATCGCGCCTGAGCGTCCGCGCTTCGCGCGACTGCGACGCATCGCGCTTCACGCGATGCGCCCTCTCGCGGGCAAATTGCTTATCGCGCTTAGGCGGAGTCGCGCTTCTCGCGCGACAATTTGCCCTGCTTAACCGCGTGCGAAATACAGACATTTTTTTCGTGGGGTCAAAAAAAATTTCAAAAAAATTAACGCGAACCCGAATGTAATTCTGAAATATCCTTTTCACCCGTCAAATAAGGAGCAAAGTGGTAATACTCCATTTTCCGCTTCTTTGCTTCGGGTTCAGTTAGGCTGTAAGCACCATATTCATGAGCCATGTCGCGAAGCGTTTTCCAATCTTTTACGCGATTTTTAGGAACAGAAAAGTTGGTTGCCGCTAAATTGGCAGGGAAACCACCAACCGCGTGTGCCGCCCATGTGCCTATTTCGGCGTCTGTCAAACCGTGAACATCCTCATGTGCAGAAGCAGTAGCGAACTTATCAGCAAATGAATCTTGCAATTCTTCCTCGTCAACGGTTGGATTTTCGTCGCGAAGGTGTTGCCATTGGTTAGCGACATTCACTCCCGTAAATCGCTGATTGCCGTGTTTTTCATCCCAATTACGCGGAACTGAACCCCCGCGTCGGTAATTTGGTCCATCGGGTCTTGGTTGTTGATAGCGCGGTAGTGAAGAGATGAAAGTGCCTTTTGGACTATGCATACCACCCTCAACTTGAGGAACAATAGTTTGATTGTGAACATCACTATTCATATTGATGTAAGCCTCGGCTTTGAGAAACGCCCAAGACTGTGCAAACGGCGCGCCCATAAACAACGCATGCTATTCGCGATTAAAGAAATACCGCTATCTTCAAGGGCATGGTTGTCGTGCGCTATAACAATGCGTCGCTTTGTCCGTATCATCAAGGCCGACGAAGAAGAGGAAGAGGACACCGTCCGACGATTCAAGCGTGGTATGAGGCGCACAGCACCAACCAATCAACAGTTGGCTGACAGGCTCATGGCGCGATACATGGAAAAATTGATGAAAAATCCTCCGCGCTGGAAAGAAGGTGAAGAAGACGACGATGAATTTACAGAAGTCGGTGACATTGACTTCGGTGAACTTTACGACGACATTCTTTTCGCGAACAACAATATGTTGGCTGATAAATTGGGTCTTGACGAAGACCAACGATACAGCGAAGTGCTTGATGAAGAGGGTGACATCGCAATACCGAGCATGATGTCTGTTCCGATTATTACGAAGCGCGTTCTTGATTCACTCGACAAGATGATTGAACACTTTCAAAGCGAAGAATTTTTAGAAAAAGAAGCGGATTTGCTCGGTCGCGAACCGTTAGACGGTCAAGAGTTGCAGTTCATTAAAGACATCGACGAACAAGACAACGGTGAATTAGGGAAGCGAATGAAAACACATGGCGTGCCACCTGACATCACAGCATGGATTGACAACGCTGATTCGCCGCGAGGAAAAAACAAGTTGATGGAATACTTCAAAGAAAAGTCTCGACACCCGTTGAGTGAAACAACGTTCCGCAGTCTTGGCAAATTCAAAGAGCGACCAAAGAAAGGTTCGATGGTAAGAGTGTCGGGTCGAAAGTCATTGCGCGACATACCGCAAAGCATGTTGGAAGGTGTCACTCAAGCCAAACCAAACCGTGAAGACTTTAGCGCGCAATACAAAACGCCTGAAGAACAGGCGGCATATTTTGATGAGCCGCGAAAAGTGCGCGCTGACCTTGATAGAGCAAAGAAGTTGTATGAACAACAGGTTTTCTCAAGCCCTGTATTCCGACCCGGCGAAGTGTATGCGGGTAAAGCGAAAGAAATGAACAAATGGAAGCGGTTGATTGACCGTAAAGCGAAGGACGAAGGTCTATCTGACGTCAAAGAAGCGGTGCAGTTGGTTCAAGAAGATTTGAACAAACACATGCGCGTATTCCTACAAAATCGTGCTGTCGGGACTGCGGGACGCGGTGGACGCTTTGGTCGTGCGGCAACGTCAATCAAGGCTCCCGACTTCGTTACGCCTTCGTTTTACGAACAGGCGCGTAAGATGGGTGTGACGTTGGAATCGCGACCAAACGCACCTGATGGTATGACGGAATTTTTCTTACGCGGAGACGCACCGAACAGCGAAAAGAATCGACGCGCAATTGCACGCGACCCGCCTCAATTCGATAATGAAATGGAAGCGCACCCTGCTCTTGCTACTGCTTTAGATGAAGGCATTCTGTATCAGTTGGGAGATGAAGTGGATAGCAAAGCGAAAATGCCTGAAGTGGGAGTGTCAGCCGACATCAAAGACGTTGGTTTGCAGGAGCGAACTGAACGTGGTGGAGATAGAAGTGCGCGCGGTGAAACAGCCAATCTTCCTTCTGTTGAAGAAATGCAACGTGAAGTAAAAGGAACGAAAGGTGGTGTAAAGCAGACCAAGTTGGGGCGTTATACTGCATCAACGAGACGTGGTGGAGGACAAGCAACAGTCGCGCAAGATAGCCGTCTTCTCGATTTAGATTTCATGTTGGAAAACGACATGTTTGAAGGTGGTCGAGATGAATACAATTACCTTCGCGACCAAGTGTTGAACGACGTCACAGGAGACTATCGTCCGACGTATTTCAGCGAAATTCCTCACGGAGATGACTTCCCTGAAGGCCACCCGTATCATAAACTCGACGAAATTCAAATCATCAAAGAAGCATCGAAGTTCATGGATGATTTGGTTGGAGCGAATCGTCGCGTTGTTCAAGTGAGAGGGAAGTTGAGGAAAAGCGGTCTGTCGTTAAAAGAAATTATGGACTTGAATCTCAACACCGAAGACATTTACAATATGAATCAAATAGTAAACGCTGACGACCCTGAATCAGCATTAAACAAGCAATCTGAAAAGAACATTGAGCGATACAACACATGTTTTGAAGCAGGGGTCACGCAACAATTCCTCAACAAAGCGGCGAGAGACGCAGAAGAGTTGCGCAACATCGCTGAACAATTCGGCATTGACCCCATCGACATTGCTGATATGGGAGCGCGCTATGCAAATTCAGGATTTACAAAAGAAGGATTCGACCAAGCATTCGCGAGCATGTTTGGTAAGTTGGGCGGCGACATAACGAAAGGTGCGGCGTTGCGAACAATGTATGCTATCAAGCGAATGAACGATGCACACGCTGAGAATACAGCGCGCTACGAAGAAAGAATAGCGCAAACAAAGCGACACATCGACCATCACAACGCGAAACCAAAAGAAGGAGAAGAATTGGAAGGCTTACCTGATAAGCGCAAAGAAAAAATCATTGACGATGAAGAGCAATGTGTTGCGTGTCACCCTAAGCATTTTTCATCGTCGACGCCTGAAGAGGCGAGGATGGCTCGCGACGGCGCACGCACATCGTCGATAAAACACAAGCGTGTCATGGTTCCGCAACTCGATTTCATCTTCAATACACTAACGAACGAAGACGAATACATTCCGTTGTTTTCTGACGATGAAAGCAAAACGTCGTTGGCTAAGATTGCACATCATGTGTTGGGTGAAGGAACTGAATTTAGCACATTCAAAAGCAAATTGGAACGTAAAGCGAAATACTATCAGGGTGGTCGCGACGGTGTTCGTCGAGAAATCAAGAATCAAATACGCAAAGCCGCGCTGAAATACAACGAAAAAATTGAAGATTTGGACGTTGAATTTCCGGGCATCAAATTCAAAGATGAAAAAATTCAACCGATGGGTGGAGCGAGAAGTTCTGCCGCGCAACGTGTCGCGATTGGACATATTGCGGGTTCAAATTTCATGGGCGACGAAGAACGTGAACAGTTGCGATTGGACAATTTGTTCAACGCGCAAATGGGTGGTCTTGTTGAAGCGTTGGAGATTATGAACGACGTCGAAGACGGCAAATACCAATACAAAGAGGGTAAAAAGAAATACAATTACAAAGTCAAAGATTTCAAAGGAAGAAGCGACATCAAGAAGTTCATTGTAAACAACAGCAAAGACATCAATCTCGCCAAAAAGAACGAAGCAAAGTTGCGTCGGTATCAGATGCTTCAAGAACACTTGGGTGGTATCGAAGAACGTTATCAACTCGCGATGGATGCGTGGAACAAAGAGTTCGGTAAGCGCGTCGAAAGCGGTAATTTGCAGGAAAAAGTTAATCCTAAAGGACACGCAATCGCGATGCAACAAAAGGCGGCGATAGCACAACAACACGCGGATGAACTCAACGAAAGATTGCACGCTATACGCGACGGACATGTCGATATGGTGCAGGACGCTCAAATGGGGCAAAGAGAGATTGAGATTCCGCGATATGCTATGGGTCTTCATAACATCAAAATTGGCGACTCTCAAATCACCGTAGGGTCGCTGAGTCACTTGAGTAATCAGACCTATCGCATCGTCGACAGTCGCCCACCGCGAAAACAAGGTGAAAATTACCGTCTCGTTCTCGACAAACCGTTGATTGAGAATGTTGAGGCGGGGCGCGGTGCAATTCGATTTACCGAAGTTCCTAAGAACTCGTTCCTCCAAGCAGGTAAAACGTTGTTCTTTGAAAAGGAAGCATTCAGGGATGGTGTGAAGAATCCTGCCGATTACTTCAAGAGAATGAAGAATCGAATAAGCGGCATTGAATCAAAGACTGAAATCGTCAGAAACGACGAAGAATACAACAAGCGACGAAACGAATACGCGCTTGGTGCATTGGTCAATTGCATGTCATACAACGAAAAGAAGAAAAAATACGAAAACCTTCTCGCGCCTATTCTCAAAGAAAAAGACGAAAAGAAGCAACTCAACATGCTTCTTAAGTTGCGTGAACAACTTTACACAGGCGACGATGGCTTCCCTCTTTCGACTGTCTTCATGGCTGACGGAGAGGGCAATACGCGCCAATCAACTTTGTATGCACCTGACGAATACATGGTGGGTCAAATGGGCGCAAGTGGTGGAACAGGTCTCACGTTCATGGACAACAACAAGCACTTACCAAATCTTTCTGACATGGCTGTGTTGCAAGCCCACAGTCGTAAATACAACAAGCGCGGACTTTCGCGCAAACAAATGAACGCTATTCTTGATGCTCAATACAACGAGGCTGATATGACAAGAGCGCGCTTGGATATTTTGACGGGCAACAAAACCATAGAAGAAGAAGAAAAAGAGATGACTGAAAACGAGATTGCAAAAGCCATTCAAAACAGTCATTACACCGATGAAGAACTTAAGCGAATTAAAAACGGTGAATCGTTCGACGTGCCATTTTCTCGCGGTGGTGCGACTGCGTGCGGAACGTGTGGTGGTAATCGAGCCGTCACTATGAATGATGCAATATCCTACATACGCGCCCATAATCCACTACTTCGCAACGCGCACCCTCAAAGTAAAGCGATGAGAGAACACATCAGAAAACACTTGCGCCCACCAAACAAAGAAAATTTTGAAGGTTCGCGAAAAGAGCCACACGAACATCATCACGTCACTTGCCCTGATTGCGACCACGAAAACGAAGATTCGCCCACAGGACGGTGTGCTGACGGTGTTTGTTCGCAATGTCACGGACACGGCATTCTTCACCCTGACGACGACGATTGGCTCAAGGGATATTCAATGGTCGATGATAATGGTGTCGAACACTCATATGAAGGTGAACGACACAATCCTCATCATGGTAAATCGTTTACAACCGACACACTTCAAGAAAAGTTGGGTCGAGTTATGGGTGTCAAAGGACGCCCTTCGACAAAAAGTATGGCACTTGAGGTGTTCAAAGACAACGTCGCGAGAGGTATGTTTGCACCTTTGACCAACATGGGAACAATCCGAGAATTGAACGCAAAGCGTTACGGTGGCGGAGACGAAGCGCGAAGAAGAGAAAAGACGTTCCAAGACCTTGTTGCGCAATTTAGAGCCGAACAAGGAGAAGAAGACGCATCGCCTCGTCAGATGGCTCCTGCTTCAATGGAAGACGCAATTGAGCGGCTCGCACAACAACCGCAAGATTCAGCAGGTATCGACCAATTACCTGAAAGCGAAGTAAAGAGTGACGCGCTGATGAGAGCGTATCACGAAAACATGATTGAAGTGCGCGCAAGTAACATGGCGAACACGGCTATTGAAAATGGTCAAGACAAAGATGAAGTTCTTGAATTGCTCAACACGGTTCTCAACCACCCTGACAAATCCATGTCTCACGGAGACGAAGAGCATGAAGTGTCGGAAGCAATGGAACGACTTCACGATTACGCGACACGTCATCTTGTAAGAAGTGAAAAACAACAATTCAGCGTGGACAAAGAAGGTCGATTAAGGGGAGACAATCCTTCGGAATATAGTTCACTCATCTATGAACATGGGCGTTTTCAAACACCGTTTGAGTCGCTAAGAGAAATTTTTCATCCTAAGAACGCAGGTAAGCCTTACGTTATGGACGTCGAAGACGTTCTTCATTTGTTCCGACACTCACCTGAATTCACTCAAGCATGGAATCGTCATACGGGCGAGAGTGGCTTCGACGAAGAAGAAGCCAACAAAATGTTGAATCTTGTCACCACAGGACGCGCTGATGACAAAGAAGCCAACGATGCGCGAGAAAAAGGTGTGAAATACACACCGATGGTGAAGCAAAAACTGACCAAGATGTCGCACCCTGCTTTGTCAGCGTTGTTGGATGAATTCGGATTTGATGCTGACCGAAGAGTCGATTTTGAAAATGTCGAGACGTCATCAGCCGAACCTACATGGACTGACGAAATTAAAAATCAAATGAAACAATCGAAGCGCAATTTATACTTCTCACGCGATTTAAAGGAAGGAGAATACGTTCACGGCCCTGTTAAGCGAAAAGGGTTAGACGCGGAATACAATGCAGAAGTCCGAAACGCAGTCAAACCAATGTGGCATCAATTCGCGCTTTTGACAGGTTTGAAACAGTTGTGTGAAGAATACGACGGATTGTCCCACGTTGGATTGCACGAAAAGATTGTGTCCGCGAACAAAAGAGTTGGATTGTCGGCTGACACGCGCATGTCGCCGGGTAACTTCCTGACACTCATACAAAACGATACCCCCCTCATGACTCAAGCCTACAACGAAGCCGCGCGAATGTTAGGATTCCAAGATGAGAACGATATGGAAAAGAAATTAACGATGTCGAAAAAGGTTGCAGGTTTGAAAGGTGATGATTTCAAAGAAGAAATTTTGAACGACGCTAAACCTGCCGACGTAACACCGCACTCCATTCCAAACGCGCAACAAGTCTTCAAAGAAAGCGTCGCTGTCAATTACAGCGCATCCGAAGAAGCGCGACAACAAGACAAACAAATGCACGACTTGATGTGGAAAGTGGCTGAACACGAATATACGCCAAATGTCGTTTATGACCAAAAAATGATGGACTTGATGGAAAAGGGTGGATTCGCGTCAGCCGAAGAGGTGTCGCAAGCGGCATCAGAAGGAAAATTGAATCAAGCCGAAATGAAAGAATTTGAAAACGTGATAAAAGGCATCAACGGTTTCCACCCCACATGGCAACACGGTCGCTTCGATGATTTACATATATACGATTCGATAGCGCACCGAAGGCACGCGGGAACGCCGATACAATCAACAGCACAACGCCCTGTATCACTTGCGCCTCCTGTCGCACCGCAAAAGCAACCAACGACGGTATCTCAAATGCCATCACCGCGAATCCCAATGACACCACAACAGCAACTTGAAACGGCAGGGTTGCCGCAATTCCAACTTTTCCCTCGACCGAACGTGCCGCAATTGGGAGAAGATGATTCTCAATAATATCATATTTTTCTTATAATGATAATATACTATATTGTTGTAATAATAATATGATAATATCAATAAAGAGGTGAATCAACATGCTTATGTATCGCTCGCGTCACGCGGTATGTATGGAGGTTGTTTGATATGCAAGAGCGAACGCCACAAAATAAAGATGAATTGAGAGTATTCGGACTGATTTCTTTCGTCGCTATACTCGTTGGAGCCGCGATTGCAGTCTTTGACGCAGGGCTATGGCTGAAAGATGATTCAACACAAACAAACGCGATAACATACATGATGGGCGCATTCACATTACAGGGCATGTCGTATTTTATTTACAAGATGATAGCACAAGATGGTATGGACCAGCGCGCTGTTATTTCAAACATGCAACGAAGCATGACACGACAGATGCAAAACCAACAAATGCGGTTTGCTAAGGCTCAAATGGACGTTGAAATCAAGAAACAAGAGGTCGCATTCGCGAAACAACTTGAAGAGTTGGAGAAAGACCCCGAAGTTCAGCAGTATCTCGATTTGATGAATGTTGATTATGAGCCTGACGCGCCTCAACACAAAGCAAAAAAGAAAGAACCACTTAATTTGAGCGGTGGTCGTAAGCGAAACGCTGACGGGACATACGCGAAAGACAAGAAAAAGGAGTGAACGTTATGGGTTGGTTGTTCAAAACCCCATCAGATGATGCTACGGAAGCAACGTTGCGCGCTTTACATACTCAAAACACACTCGACACTTACTACGAACGCGGTAAAGCGTTGGTTTTATGCATCATCGTTGGTTTTTCAACGGCTCTTGGTGTATCATGGTTTGAACAAGCAACCGATGTAAGCATTTGGGAGAACACAGTTGAGTGGTTTTTCAATAAAATACGCGGATGGGTGGAATGATTGGTCGGAACAGTAGCAGGAAGCGCACTTATGGGCGCGATTGTTTACGGTAAGGAGTTGTATAACTTCGTAAAACCACGCAGGATTGGTGTTTACGGTCCAACTCGCGTTGGAAAAACCACGCTCGACCAATTTATGCGCACTCCGGGTGAAATGGACGACATCGAAGACCGCACAATGCACGCAAAACGCCTTATCGGTGGCGGATACGTCTTACCAAAAGCCACGCGAAAGCGAATTCGATGGCAGGGGGAGAAAAGAGTGGTACATTCGTCTGATATTGGCGGTCAGCAACGCTTTTGGAACTTGTGGATTGACGATATGGTTGACCGACAAGTCGAAATTGTCATATTTATGACAGATACGCGCGTCTTGAAAGGACAAGGAGCCGAAGTTATTGACGCAATCGGTGGTTTTGAGTATCTCACCGACTCGTTGATTGAAAAACGGTGGAGATACCGCTCATTATTGACAAGATTGCGCGGAAAACGCTACGCTCCGAAGCAAATATGGCTCGTCGCGAACAAAGCGGACGAGTGGTGGGATGATAATGCGAACATTTTGTGGCAATCCAACCGATTACGCGAGCATAAAGTGTTCGATTCGCACCGTCCTGCCATGCGGAGGCTTCAAAAAGCAGGTATTCCGTGTCGCGTTAGCATGATGGCGACGAAAATTGGTTGGAATGTGGAAAAAACGTTGATTGAAATGCTAAATTGGTGATAAAATGCTTGGTAATACCCCTCAAAACGACCTCTTACGCCTCGCCGCACAGACACAAATGAGCCTCGCACAGATGCAACAACAGGCATCCGCACAGGCCGCGATGAGCAATGCGAGCCAACATATCGAAGTTCCGCAGGTCAATTTTTACCCTTCACAGCACCCAAACCCCAAAAAAGCGCGAAGAAAGGACATAAAGCAAGCATATCGCCTCTTGAAACCCACAAAAAGGTCAATTTTCTCTCTCAAACGCATTTGGGGCGGTAAATATCGTTACAATACCAACACAATGCGATGTTGCGTTGACGGATGCGATGTTGAACACCTTTTACGACATGCAGGGAACATTTACGAGCAGGTTGGAGACGAAGAAACAGGTCAAACGTTGTGGGATTTGTACTTCAAAAACCCTGTAACAGGCGAGGTTGAAGCCTTTGTAGCACGCGAAAAAGTCACAAGTGGGCGTAAATTGCGCGCAACATACTGCCCTGAACACCTTCATTTGTATCATTTGTTGACGAAATGGGAGAAAGAAGACGAGAAAGAAGAGGAAGCGAGCGGTGGGACGCTTAAAGCGAAGTTGAAAAAGGGTGTTTCGACCGTTGCTGTGCCAATCAGTAGCATCAAAAAGAAGGACAACACACCTCCAATACTCGCTAAATATGAGCCATTCTTTCAAATGCTCAAACAAGATAACATTCCTGTCACACATTTAACCAATACCGCGACAGGAATGAATGATTTAGTGATGATTGTGTTTGATATGCGTCAATTTCAAGCAGGGAACAATGCGCGGTTGTTGTTTGATGCGCTCGCGATACATCAAGCACAGCAACAAACCGCCCCTCTTCCTTTACCGACAGAATCAAATGATGGTGTAGCGTGAGGTTGTATCATGGTGTGGCCTTTTAGCAACAATAACCAACCCGCGCAACAACAAAATGGCGCGTTGAATCTCGGATTACCGAGCGGACAGCAACAAGTTCCGTATCAAATCACGAATGGAACGCAAAATGGGGGATACAACCCCTATGCGCCACCTCCACCACCGTCAGAAATGGATATTTTGTCCGCGATGATAACAAGCAATCCTCTCATCGACAAGTGGTTATCGGACAACAACGGCGCAAATATGAACATGCTTATCTCGCTTTTGAGCAGTCTTGTTGCTGTTTCTGTCCACACAATGCTATCAAACGCGAAATTGGTCGAAAAGGACAACGGATATACGTTCGATTTTAGCGGTGTGCAGGGATTACCGACTGCTGATAGCGTCACGATGGCGCAAACGCAAATACTCAATCAAGCATCCAACAATGTTCAACAAACAAACATGCAATTCCAACAAATGGTGCAAATCGCAAACCAAAGTTCGTTACAAGGTATGTTGGATAACGCTCTCGCGGACCCCGGCATGTTACAGAACGTTGGTGGTGGCATCGGTTCGTTCATGCGCGGAATGGCAGGAGGTCGATGATATGGACATCTCTTCGCTATACACGACCATCAGCGATATGACAAATTTGCGCAAATCAGTTATTGTTGACATGATTATGGTTCAACTTATCACATTGACGCTTGGTTGCTTTCTTATCTTGGTCTTTTCAGGACCACAAATGACTTCAACCGACTTAAGTTGGGTTATCGGCGCACTATTCGTCTCGTTCAGCGCGACGGGAATGATTTACCGACGACTCGGACAACAAGGTTGACCATTTACCAATAGGGCATTCGCTGTTGAGCAGTATCGTCTTTGTTTTGATAAAACAACCACACAATCCGCATCGGTCGTGTCGCCGTTCAGGGCATTGTTGGCATATATTGTAACGACGCTCTCGTTCTGTGAGGTCAGCCTTGTTGTTTTTGATAATATCCATAGCGGCGCGAGAAAGACTCTTTGCTGTATTCTTTGAAAGCGGAACACCTGCTATTTTAGGTGAACGACGAAGCCTCTCTCGCATAGAAACACTCATTTGATACGGCTACTTGGTCTTTGCTATGGCGGAGCGTATATCGCGTGCTTCTTGCAAATTCTGTCAGGACGAGGGTCGCGACTCTTTGGAAGAGATGATGAAGAGCGGAATGATGACCGCGAAAGATATGGATAGTGATATGGGATGGCGTGAAGGAACGGCTGACCGTCATTTTCGTAACCATATGGGCGAGTATCACATGGCGAGCAACAGTCAATGCGGTTTTTGCACTTCTCCAAAGCGCGAAAACCTTGAGCAAGCGTATTTCAACTTATCAATGACAACCCAACAAATCGCTGACGACCTCCAAATTCCTGAATCAAACGTATATCATCATCTTAAACACCACCTCAAGCCTGTTGTGCAAAAAGGTGCGGCTGACCTCATCATCGTTGAAGCAGGGCAGGAGATGGAGTCTTTGCGTAACAATTTAGCACGAATCAACGGTGAATTAGGTCACTTTCTTGACGATGCTGACCGCAACGACCCTCAATACGTTCGTAACATTGTTTCGTTACACAAAGAAGTGCGTGAGACGGTGAAAGACATCGTGCGCGTCCAAGAACGTGCGGCAGGAAGCACGAACGAAACCATGAACGCTCAAACCATCAACATCCTCAAAGTTGAATTGGCGAAAGAAAGCCCTGAAGTATGGGCGCGCCTTCGTAACAAATTGATGGGCGGTGACGAATAGTGGTTGGAACTGCGGGAACAGGAAGCACCGCAGGTTTTCGATTCAATCCGCGTCAAAGCGCGGAAGAATTGCAAGAAGATTCATCGGTTGGTCGCGAAGACTCCGAAGAGCGCGCACTTCACGATGCAAAGAAGCGTGAAGAACAAGATAAGCGCGCACGCAAATTGCAAGGTCTTCAACATATGAAAATTAAGATTCCTCAAAAGAATCCTGACGATGAAGAAGACAGCGATATGAAGCAACAGGCTGAACTTGGTCAAATGACAGGACAGGTCGGACAAAGCGAGGCTATCGACGGTGCGAATCCGAACGCGAGTGGTCTCGGTGCGAACATCATGCTCTCGACGACGGATTACATCGACGACGCGTTTGAAATGATTCGCAAAAAACGCGACAAGCCAAAATACGACGACGAAAAACCACAGAAGACAACGACGATTTCAACAATACGAGCGAGAGCGAGAGCGAAAACAGGTAAGAAGCGTAAAGCGAGGAAAAACGTCACCGTCGAATCACTCAAGCGTCGAAGGCGAAGAAAAGGAAGCGGTATTCCGCTCAAAGCAGGAAACGTTCGACAGATGGGGAGTATGTCAGCCCTTTCTGCCGCTCGCGCTCCGTATGCTTCGTTTGGAACAGGATACACATACCGTCAGCCAACCCGATTTATCCGTGTCGGTGGTGCGACAGGCCGTTCGCGTGCTAAACAAGCATATCCTGACCCACGACAACGCGAAGCGGAAGCGGCACGACAACAAATTCGACAAACACAACCAACGCAGGACATTACACCGCCTATCCCAACGATGTCTCCGATGTCTCGATTGACAAAACCACCTCGCGGTCGCGGTCGTAAGAAGTTGCACAGCAAAGCAACTCGGCAACCGCGCACAGCACCAACACCAATGGGTCAAGAAATGACAGAAGCAACTTCACTTGCGGGTGGTGCGGATTCGATTCTCGCTTCCGAAGAATTCATGAAAGGACGCGCACAGAAAGTCAAGGTAGGTATATCACCTCGCGATAGGATTGAATATCGAACGTTGATGGACAAATTGAATCGTTTGTTGCGACGCATGATGCATAAAGAAGATAAAACGTCCACACCGAATTCGTCAGGTGGGGAGACATCAAATCCAACAGGTCCAACCGAGACCGACCCTGATGACGATGCGACGCGATGGGGCGCACACGCATACGACTTGTATGTCAGGAGAGGTGGAATAGGTTGAGCGACATCATCCTCAAAGGAAAAGGCGTTTACTACATGGACGAAGATGGGGTCATGCACCCTATGTCGTTCCCACCTGAAGATTCTGACCACGAAAACGAATCACATTTTTACATCAATTCGATAACAGGTAAGCCTTTCAAGGAGATACCTGCGCACATGCGTCAATTCCCTATGGAGAAAAGCGCGATGATTTTAGCCAATGAAATCATGAAGGGAGGATACATTGATGAAAACGGCGTCAGGCGAAAGCCGACAACAGAATCCAACGCTTTGAGTATGGCGAAAGAAATCATGAATGCTTCCGCGATGCGATTCAACAAAATCAAACGCGACAACAACGACGACTTTCACACCGTCCCAATTCCGTTCGGAGAAGATGGTCGTCTCCATCCTGAATACATGAACAATCACTACGGTTCGCACGAACACAAGCGTGTGCCGACAGCACAACGAAGAACAAGAACAGAAGATGGGAAGTTAATCAACAACCACGCGAACAACAAAGCGCACCCAACGCTTGGTGTGCATCTTGAGTCAGCGGCATTTCATTTTTCCAAAGAGTTCCAAGATGAAGTAAAGAAGCGCGGTATAGATACACGTTTGGGTGCAAGACAGAACGTTATCGAACCTCAACAAATTACAAGTGGAGTAACGCGACGATACACGTCAAATGAGGCTGACCCAACGTCAAAGAAGAACACAAAATTCCCTTCGCATTACAAACAATTGCACTCTCAAACTGCCGCGTATGGTGAAATATCACCTATGTCCATCGTGTCTGTTTTACCGAATGCATTCTTCAATCCATCAACGCAGGGCGGTATGTCGACTGATTTCATGAATGAATTGATGGAGTTGGGATACGACCAAAACACAGCGAGAGAGATGGCTCGCGCTCCCGTCAATCAGTTGTTGTATGGCGGAGGAACAGGTAAAGATGGACGTGCAACAGGTTTGCGCACCATAATGAAAGACATACGAGAACAAATCGGCATTGACAAAAATCGCGATATTCACCAACTTTACACGAAACACGTCGGACAATTTGGTCGTCTTATTGGCGATGATGAACGCGGCCAAAAGAATGCGGCAATCGACATCATGGCTATGCTCAAGACAGCAGAAGAAACAGGCGTCGAACTTGGCGACACTCCACTTACAAGACCGAATGTGCGTGATAATTACGTCGAATATGCTTCGTCGAGAGCGAGACAAATCGACATGGATTCGCTCGGTCTTGCTGACGAACATCATGATATGCGCGGTAAATTCAATACGAACTACGACCATTTGCACGACTCCTTCCCGTCGCACTTGAGTGGAGGAACGATAGGCGCGGAACAACAACCTGTTGAGCCGTTGCTCCCACCTCAAGAGCCATTGACCACAATGCCGTCCGAGAACGAAACGCAAAAACCTCTCGCGGCTGACCCGTTGGCTGACGAAGGCGGTTCAGCCCAAGTGCCATTCGGCGGATTTGCTCCGCCTGAATTTGGAGGGTTTGGTGGGTTCGGTCCATCTTTCTCAATGAAGTCGAACGATGACCCAATGGGTGTCATCGCGACGATTATGGAGCGTGTGCAAATGCATGACGCAGGTGGCTCATTGATGCAGAAATACGACCCTATGGATTCGTATGATATGCAACAGTTGGGCGAAAATGTAGGTATGTCGAGTCTTGATGTCCGCGCGATTGCTATGTCGCTCGGAGATTGGAATGTGATAGCGAAATCTTTTAACACGACGCATGACGTGGTTCGCGCTATCAAGCGGTCTTGTGGAGGCGCACTCAATGGTTGAAACATGGGAAATTGAATGGAACAGCAGTATGATTGAACACGGTGTCGATTTAGGCACAATGGAGTTTATCTTCGCGAAAGGAGGCAACCTCACGGATGTCAATTACGTTATGCTCAATCAACACGACGACACTTGGGAGCCACTCATCAAGGCTGTCGCGGAGCGCGACAACTCACATCCTGACATCATTCGGAAGAATGTTCCGCAACCACAGCAACCACAGCAACCTTTCGGCGTCAATCAAGGATTTGTTCCTGCTATTTCGGGAACTGTTGGTAATACAAATACCGCTTTTAGAAATGCGCGAGACGCACGACGTTTGCTCGGTGCGCAACGCGCTTTGGATTCACAAGCCGCGCTTGAGCAAGGACAACGCACCGTTGGCAATTTAGCACGAACAGGTCAATACGGACAAGCCGCAGGTCGCGCTGTCGCTCAAACAGGTCGAGGTGTAGTCGAAGGTGTCAAAGGTATGGGTCGAGGCATCGCAGGTGCAGGACGGTTTGTCGGTGACAAAGCAGGTCAGGCAGGGCGATTCTTGGCTGATAAATTTCCGGGCGCGAGTGAGCGTATGCGAGATTTCATGGGAGTGGCGGGGAATTACCGAGAAGGAAGAAGACAAGCGAAAGACCAAGCACGCAAAGACAAAGCGGCAGGTATGCGACGCGACGTTCTTCAAGGTGACTTGAATAGATTAGAAGACCAACGAGCGCGCGCTCGTCGAGAAGCGGGAACTGACGCAGGTGAGCGACACCGTCAGTTGGTGGCGATTGCTCAAACACCATTGGCTCAAAAAGAAGAAGAGATGCGACAACAATTGGCTGAAAAGAAAAGTTCGTTAGAAGGTCCGCGACCAAACAGATTCCGAAGAGCGTTGGACATTTCGCGACAAAATCGTGGATTGCAACAGACGCCTGAACAAATGCAAGAAGCGCGACAAGCCGAGCAAGATGCAAATGAAGGAACTGTTGAAGCAATCAACCAAGAAATTGATAGCGCGTCTGAAGGACTAAAAGAGTCGGTCAATACCGACTCACCACCACCACCTGCTATCAATCCAACACCTGCACCTGCCGAGCCTCCTAAAGATGAAGAAATGTATGACCTCACACTTGGCGAAGGTGAGAATGAACAACCTCAAGATGAAGAAATGTATGACCTCACACTTGACGGAGATGCGTCTCAAGAAGATGATGAGCGCGGACGATTCGCAGACCAAATGCTCGATACAGCAGGATATACAGGCGGCACTTCACGCAAAAAAGCGCGTGAAGTAGCACTTGGTTTGTTTGACAAACCCGAAAGTTATGAAGCGATTACATCCGCGACAGGTAGCAGGGGATACAGGACCAAGTTGGCACAGGCTGTTGCCGCTTATCACGGTATGTCACCTGCACAGGCTGACGCGACTGTTCAATCAGCAGAACAAGGCAATCCTGACGCGAAACAAAAGGTTGAGGAAGCGACGAGTGGTGAACAAGCGCAGGTTATGTTCCCTGATTCAGCAGGGAGTGGTGGTGATGATGATGACCCTGCCGCCGCACCTCTCGCGTTGTTCTCAAGCGATAAACACATAGCATCATGGGATGCGCTATTGAAAGGGTTGAACATTCGGTGATGGCGCGTGCAACAGTTATCCCTTGAAGCCATCGAAGAGATTGATTTTGAAGTAGCGAAGCGCGACTTCAAATTCTTCTTTGAAGAGATTCTTGGGTTTCAATTGTCGTGGCATCATGAGCAGTGGTATAACAACCTTGAATCACGAAAGCGATATTGTGTCAAAGCGGCGCGTGACCACGGTAAGTCAACGTTGTTTCTTGGCTACATGCTTTGGAAGACTGCATTCAATCCCAAGACCAAAGCCGTTTTGATTTCGCACAGTCTTCATCAGTCCATTCACCACATGCGCACACTCAATGATTTGATTGATGGTGTGCCGTTTCTCGCGAAAATGAAGAAGGCTGACTCATGGTCGAAGACATTTTTTGGTTTCAGTAACGGCTCAAACATCAGCGCAAAGTCGGTTGGTGGTGCTATTCGTGGTATTCACCCTGACTTGATTCTATGCGACGACATTCTGTGGGGAACAACCGACACAGAACTCGCTCGCGTCGCTTCGTGGTTTTACGAAGTCCTTGTTCCTACACTTCACCACACATCCAAGTTGATGATTGTCGGAACACCGTTTACACCGACCGACCTTTACACGGAGTTGGAAAGTCGCGAAGGGTATCTTGTCGAAACTTACCCTGCCATCAACAGCAAAGGTGAGGCGTTGTGGCCTGAACGATGGGATTTAGAATCACTTGATGCACGTCGAAACGATATGCCCGCGATTGCATTTGCGCGTGAATATCTATGTGAACCAATGGACGACGTTAGCAGTCTCTTCCCATCCACCGTTCTTCAAGCGGCAAAAGATTCGTCGCTTCGGTTAATCGAACGTGAAACAGGCGACCCTGACGACCAATACTTCATCGGTTGGGACCCCGCGATTTCATCAGACCGCGCGGCTGACTATACCGTGATGGTCGTTCTTCGACGTCCATCAACCAACCCTGAATTACTTGAGATGGTTCATGCGGTTCGTCGTAAGAACATGGACTTCCGCACGCAAATCATGGAGATACAGCGTTTGAATGCAAAATTCAATCCTGACGTCATCGAACTTGAAGCCAACAACTTTCAACGCGTCTTCGCAACAGAACTACGCGCGGATACAGACTTACCAATTAAGACATTCATATCCACACGGCAACGTCGCGAGTCACTACTCATGGGGTTGGTGTTGCGTTTTGAGAATGAACAAATACGATTGCCTTACGGTGACGACCGTTCTCGTACACTCACGTCTGAACTTGAACGTGAATTGCTGATGTTCGGTATGAGCAAGAAAGGACGGCTTGACAGCATCGGTCGGCATGACGACTTTGCTATTGCTCTCGCGTTGGCTCATTGGGCGACAACGGAGTTCCGTGAGCGTATTGTGGACTTGGATGACATAATGGCGGGGTTGTTAGATTGAGCGATTGGTGGCTTTTTTTGAAAAACATGCCTCTCGGAGATGAGGGGCGCGGCGGTCGCAAAGTGCAATGTCCTAAATGCGAACGCTATTTTTACGGCGAAAACGGTTTGAATAATCACCATTGTCAAAAACCTGCCAACTTGCGCGCACCTCTTACGCCCGACGAAAATCGCGAGATGATGCAATTTCTTCAAGGGTTTATGACTGAACAACCAAGCGGTGATGCTAACTGCCCCGCTTGTCAAGGGAAGGGCCAAATTGAAGGCGACCCCTGCCCTATTTGTCGAGGTGGTTGAAAATGACGTGCGATTGTGAATTCTGTGTAGGCGGAGAAGCGGCGTTTGGTTATCTTGAGAAGAAGTTATGTCCCGCAGGTAAAGCGGCGGCGAAGCGCAAATTCAAGGTGTATCCATCAGCATACGCGAATGGATGGGCTGTTCAATACTGTCGCGGTAAGTTCCGCAAGAAGAAGGGAGGGAAGAAGAAGAAATGATTCCTCTTGAAGATGCGTGGGCTTTGATGAAAGCAAAGAAAGACGCGCCAAATTATCGCCCTTGTGAAAGTAGCAAGTGCTGTGGCAATTGTAAAGCGTGGGATGATTCAGCAACAGAAGACCCTCAAACGGGCTACTGCAAGTGGTATGATTTCACTTGCAACAAAGACTACACTTGTGATGCGTGGGCGAAAAAATGACGGTTGAGAAGAACTTGAACCGTTGGTTCAAGGAGAAGTGGGTGGATGTTTCGCGCACAGGTAAGGATGGTAAGCATCCTCCATGTGGCCGAAGCAAAGCCAAGACTTCTTCAAAGGGTTATCCGAAGTGTCGACCATCCGTCAAAGTTTCAAGTAAGACGCCAAAGACAAGCGGTTCGATGACGTCAGGTCAAAAGCGCGCGGCGACAAAACGCAAGCGTAGCAAAAAGCAGGGCGTAGGCGGAAAGCCCACCATCGTTAAAGCGATGAACGAGGCGTGGGTCTTCATGAAGGCCAATCAATGCCCCGATGGGAAAGAGCCTCGCTCCGAACAAGAGGCATTGCGGATTCAGCGGGAATACGGCCTTCGCGCTTATCGTTGCTACCGAGTAGTCTATGAAAACGGTCGTTCGCGAGTTATAGGATGCGGTGCATATCACAACACAGGAAGTTGATAACATGACAGAATACGAATACATATACCACGATGAACCAATAACAGCCGAAGAATTAGCAATGATGAACGACGAAGACATCGCGAAAGAAGTGTCGTTTTGCACATGTTGTTCGCCGTTTGACATCGCGAATAGCGTTCTCAAAGCGAAGAAAAAGAGCAAACCGTTTCACGGATACAATCCCAACAGGCATCATCGTAAAGGTGGACTGAATGCGAAAGGGCGCGCTAAAGCAAAGCGTGAACAAGGCTCAAATCTCAAACCTCCTGTGACGACCAAACCAAGTAAATTGAAAGCGGGTTCTAAGAAGGCTAAACGCCGTAAGTCTTTTTGTGCGCGGATGGGTGGCGTCAAAGGTCCTACTTCCAAAAAGGGTAAGTTGACCCCGAAAGGAGCGGCGTTGAAACGGTGGAATTGTTGAATGGTTGCTAATCACAATTTCATGTTTTGCGGTATATGCTACATGGAAGGTGAAAGACCGTTTGGGTTTTGCGAATTATGTTGGACAGCGCATGGAAAACCGTTGAATGCGAATGGAGGACAATGGCACAAATTAACTTGAACGACATTTCTGACATTGTTCGTTCTCATCCTTTGTTGAAAAATCAGATTCGCGGTGCTTCGTTTGGCGACGCACCTCAAACCATCAGTCAGGGTGGTGGTGAAGTCAACGCTAATCCAACACCACCACTCGTCGATGAAAACAAGAAGCGCGAAGAAGAAGAAGAGATGACGAATAAAATCAAACAACAACTCAAACGTTCGCTCCCTGATGGTGGTTGGTTTCAGTCAATGTTTGGTCGAGGCGCGGAAGAACTTGTTAAAGATTTGAGAATGGCGCGCCGTATCAACAAAGGTATGCGTGACGCTATCGACGAAGCCATTGACGCTATTCGTATCGCAAAAAGGCAGGAAGTTGAGGCAACGTTGCAATCCATCGAATGGATTGGTAAACACGAACCAACCGTTCGCAATTTAGGAATCAGCGAACGTGATTTACAAGCACTCCGCAAACACGGTCAGACTCGCGAATATGCTCTTCGACGTGCGTGCGTTCAATGGGAGAAAGCCAATGATACCATCAGCAAGTTGTTACTCATCGAAGGTGATTTCACCGATGACCAACGTCAAATGTGGGTCGATGCTCAACAGTTGAAGAAGAACGCGAAAAAAGAATGGAGAAACACGTTACATTCAATTGACAACATCAAAAAGACCGATGCTGTTTTTCTCACTAAAGCCGTTACAATTCTTGAAAGGCGCGGACCTTTACCTTCAAACGAAATCTTTGCTTCTATGGAAGGAACGAAACACACTTCTCCTTCTAAATTAAGTGCGCTTTTCAAGATGCATGGTGTCGAATACGACATCGAAAAGATTGGTAACAATTGGGGAATCGTTCGCGATAACAATGTGATTTTCAAAGATGTATGGGCGTATGCGGCGGGTTTTCTTGACGCTGACGGATACATCACGATTACAAAGCGCATGGAGCCGCGAGCAGGTTTCATCGCCACAGGAGAGCGTGGTAAGTTGCATTGCGAGCGATTGCATAAAGCACTCGAATGTGGTGTGTTGCAAACAGATTTGAAGATACACAAAAACAGTCGACGGACGCAACATCGGTTGCAATTTTACAGCGAAAATGATTTACGAACATTGTTGAAAGGTATCGCGCCTCATTTGCGAATGAAGAAAGGGCAAGCGAGTGCTGTTATTGAATTGCTTGATTTGCGAGGAAGAAAAACCGACATCGTTAAGTCGAGAAGAGACGACCTATACAAAATGGTGAAGTGGTTGAATTGGCGTGACGTTCCTGATAAGCGCGCTGAACTTCTCAAAGAGTGGAACATTGATGAAGCGGGAGTCCATGCGATGTTTGAGCGAGACGGCGAAACGCTACGTCTTGTCGATGACGCGAACCGACTTGTGGAGATGATTTGATGGCAGAAGAGAAAGGCTTAGTCGGTCGTTTTTTGTCGAGATTGACCAAGCCGTTCAGTCGTCGAACAACGCCTGAACCACAGATGCCGCTTTGGAAGACGGGTATTCAAGAGCCTGTTCTCGTTCAAGGTGTTTCAATCCCTGCACTTTACGCGACTGTTCAAGAATCAATCATCCTCCGAACAACCATCAACACGCTATGTCAAGAGATATTTCGTCGCGGTTATTATTGGGAAAAGAAATTCCACAAGAAATGCACGAACTGTGAAGAAGAATATCAACACGATACTGTGTCGCAATGTCGGATATGCGGCAACGAAGAATTTGAAAGCCCTGATGCTGACCAAATTTTGTATCCGCGATGGTTGATGAAACAGCGCAACAGCATGGACCAATCGTTTATTGAAGTCATGAAAGAGATTGAATGGGATTTGAACATCGTCGACGACGCGTTCTTGTTGCTCATCAAGGAATACTTCATCGACCCACAAAGCGGTGAGATTGAATTTTACCGCGTCAAAGAATTGGTTCGCGGAGACCCAACCTTCATGCGCATCGTGGCTGACAAAGCAGGGAAGCGCGGAGGACGATACCTCATATGTCCTATTCACCGAGACAAAACTTACCCTCACAACGGCGACCACAAAAAGTGCGACGTTTGTTCTTTACCACTTCAAGACGTTCACTACATCAACACAGCAGGGAGCGGTAAAACGCAATACTATGTTGACGGAGAAGTGTTGCATCTGTCTAAATTCAACCCATCGAAGTTGTATGGGCGTTCACCCGTCGCGAGCATGTGGCGTCAAGCACAGTCGCTTACAGCGATGGACAATTACATTTACCTCGCATATCAAAAGCGACGAATACCTCGCGGTGTTCTCGCCATCACAACCGACAACATCCAATCCACCGCTTCGTTTTGGAAAGGCGCGGAAGAAAAGATGGAGCGTGACCCACACTATATTCCGAAGGTTGGTGTTGAGTCTTCATCAGGTCGCGGTAAAGTTGAGTTTGTTCGTTTCATGGACAGTCTCGATGAGATGCAATACGCACAGGTTCGTGATGAAATACGAATGCGTATTGCCGCATTTTACGGTGTATCGAATGTGTTCATGATGGACGCAGGTAAATCAGGAGGGTTGAACAATGAAGGTATGCAAATCCTCGTTACCAATCGTGCTGTCGAATCAGGACAGAAGTTGTATTCGCGCGAACTGTTCCCGCGTTTGCTCGACCAAATGGGTGTTCATCATTGGTCGCTTACACTTTATCCAAACGAAGAAGAAGATGAAATCACACGACTTCGACGCGATGAGCAAGAAGTCAATATCGCACAGCGTATGCAACAACTCGGATTCCAACCCGAATTGACCGAAGATGCAGGTCGCGACATACGCTTCGTTTACAAGAAACCTGACCCGCAGGAAGCCATGCAACAACAACAAGCAGGTGGTATGGGTGGCGGAGGAATGCCACCTATGGGGGCAGGTGGTATGCCTCCACCAATGCCGCCCGGTGGTGGCGGACCTCCTATGGGTGGGGGCGCGATGATGCCACAGGGGGCAGGGGCTTCGCCTCCCGGCGGAGCGGCTCCACCCGGCAGTGGTCAGATTATGATGATGGAGAAAGCACTCGGATTGGGTGAAAGCGAAGGACTGCGCGAACGTGGACCTGCACCTATCAGTTCAGAAACACACCAATCAGGCGCACCATCCACGAAGAAAAATCAACGTGGTGCGAAGAAGACACCAATTGAGGAAGCACTCGACAGCGTTCAAGCCGCGAAAGACCCAACCGCGAAACAGAAAGAAAGCGGATTTTAGGGATAACTTAAAGGCGTGGGCTTTCCTCGTAAACCGTATGAGCCTATTGCAAAAGATGGACCCGATGGTTCGCAAATTGGAAACCGCGCTATCTGAATTCAAGGTCGCGCTTGCAAACAACGACCTCGTTTCAGCCGAACAATTTCTTCGCAGTATCCAATCCACAAGTGATTATCTCGCGGATGACGTGGGTCAAATTTACAAGTCCGAACAAGGCGGCGACCGTGTTCTCGGTGTCAACGACCGATTCGCAGGTGGCTTCCCTGTCGCTCAATTCAACAGCACTCAAGGCGTCATCGCGAAGAGCGAACGACCTATGGGATACATCGGACCTGACCGCATTGGTTCACACTTCAAGAAGCAAGGTCAGGTGTGAGCGTGAGTGAGCAAACCGATGCTATGATACTGATGAAAGCACTCATCAGTAAAATGGAGTCGATGGATGCTGAAATCACGTCGATGCGAAAAAGTATGGATACACCTGAACTGTTACTCAAGCGCGCGGGCTTTGTCCGAGCCAACACTCCTGCGAATGAAGATGTGTGGGGCGACCCACTTCGCGGAGACCGTGACAATGTTATCAGTAAAGCCGCCGCCGCCATTGACGACGTAGGTATGTCGATGCCTGAATCAAACGAAGAATGGCACGATATGTCATGGGACGAAATTCACGCAATGGCAAATACAGCCGCCGAAGCAGAAGGAAGGAGGATTGACCAATGAAACCAATGAAAGTCGAAGCAGGACAACTCGCGCCTGACGTTGATGAACTTATCAAGCAAGCCAACGATTTGATTGAAAAAGTCGACAAAGAAACCAAAGACTTCGGCACAGAAAGTGCTGACCTTTTCGCGAATGTAACAGGTGTTGAACCTGTTCGCACAGGATACTACGACACCAATCAACGACGCATCACCACAGAAGATGTATCGCGAACTGCTCCGAAGAAAGAAGAAATCAAATTCACACCTATCGGCCATCCGAACACTCTTGAAGCGCACGAAAACAAGAAAGGCGACCCATCTGACAAGAATCCTGAAGGAGCGTATTCAATCACCGATTATTCTTGAGGTGGTGAAGTGTGCGTGAAAATGCATTGCAATACCATGCGAGAATGGTGAGCGACTTTTACGACGCACTACTCAAAGGTGACGCGAGCGACGAAGCAGTCAATGTCTTAATGAGCGCACAGAATTTGCGCAATGAAGGTGTTACAACCATACCTGTTCTGAAAGACGCGAAGAAGTATCTTCGACAGATGAAGCGAAGTAGGGATGCTTTGCGACAAAAAGTTGACAATCCAATCGACGAAATCCCTGTTGATTCGTTTCAACAATCCAAAGTTGTAACTTCGCGCTCAACAAAACATGAACCTGCGCGTCGACCGCAACATCGTGCAATCCGTCTTTTTCATGTTGATGATTGGGTGAAAGCACACGATGAAAACAACCAAAGTGCTATCGACGCAATGACGCGAAAAGCACACGGTTGGCGTATGCAAACTCGTCCGAACACCGAAGACTACGATGAAGAGGACATCACACACCCTCACCACCCTATTCATGCGCTCAACCTTCACCCAACATATGAAGACGACATACCGTCGTATCATAGCAAACCAATTTTCCAACAACTCATGCGTGCTATGTTTTCACCACCTCACGCTCTCGCTTCTCAATTCAACAAAAAAATGATGCAAGCCGCGAAAAAATTGCATCCATCGTTGAGAAAAGACACCATACTCGGCAATTGGAGTGGTCAGAATTTTACCATCGAAAAAATGTTTGACATCGGCTATCAAGATTTCAAAAAGGATTTCGTTGAAAAATTCGGTGAAGAGTCCGAGATTATGAAACCTCTTTTTGTATGGTGTAAACAATGGGAGAATGAGGGTCTTCCGCGAGATTACATCTTCAAACAAGCCATCGACGAGAATAATCTTCAAGTGAAAGAAGGTGCGGGTGTATCCCTTCATCAGGCTGTGAAAGACGATGTTCGCATACAAACAGACGATGGACGATGGGTCATACCTTCGCATGAACGAACAGGCACAGATGCTTACGTCGATGGTGTGTATATGCTCCCTGCCGATATGCAACGCGACATCACTTATTGGAAGTTGAACGGCGCGCAAAATCCATCTGATTTGAAGAAAATTGTTGGAAACAATTTCAATGACGTATTGGGCTACATGGCGTTGCATAATCGTTTGATGAAGACTGCGCTACGCGATATGTATTCAGGAGGGTCTTTACGACGAGGATTCACTCACGTTACGCCAAACCGTTATCTTAACGACAGCACCGCTAAACAAGCAATCGACAGCGCACCGAATGAAAGAATCGACAAATTTGCAAACGACTTTACAGAAGGACGTTATCGAAATTTAAGTCAAGATGTTATGAAGCGAACGTTTGAGGCGATGAATGATTCGGACGAGTTGAATGACGCACTTGATGAATACGCCGACGCGAATGATTTAGCAGTCTATGGTCATGGTATGTTTCCTAAAATCGTCAAGAACGATTTTTTCGGTGAAGATTCGATTGAGATGGAAGACGACATGACAATTGAAGATTTGAAAGCACTCGCTGAACACGGATTTTTCAAAACAGAAAGTGGCAAAAAATTCAAACAAGCATTTGCTCATCAAGCCGCGACAACGAAAGTCAGCGAGGCTAAAATCGACACGTTGTTGGACAGTATGAGCGATTTGCACTACACGCACACCAACGATGAAGATTGGCTACACCCTGACGACGCACGTCACGAAATGACGGCATACGGTATGCTCATGGACGTTATGGGTGGAGGTGGAGGTAATTTTGATTTCGACTTTGATGATTTCCCACAATTAAGAGAAGGCGCGATGCCGGGTGTTTGGTTTGAAGATTTACCTGTGCGCAACGTTCTTCCTGCATTCCGACAAGATGTCAAAGGGAAGGCTCTCGGAACAAAATACGGAAGGAAAAAAGGAAGAATGCGCGAAGCCCTTATGGATACGTTCAAACCCAACGAGAAAGATGAAGCATTGAACGAACAGCAAAAGACGCGCCTTCGGAATACAGCACAAAGGAACGGATACGGAGAAGAAGAAACGGAGCGATTGGTTGAGCAATTTGAGGCAGGTAATGAAGTTCGCATACGGTTAAGAGAGCGCAAAAGACCGATGCGTGATACCGAAGAATTTGTCGGAGAAGAGATGGAAGATTACACGCGTGGTATGCCACTCTTACGACGAGTGACGAGCGATTCACTCACGCCTTTTGTCGGCTCGGAGGCTCATTTCATGTCTGACCCTATGGACGAAATGTCGATGATGGGTCTCGACGGACTGCGTGAAGAGCGAGACACCGTCTCACCTTATCCTATGGCGAGGATGCAATTGTTACGCGATAACGCTGACAGCAAAGGTCACGACCGATTGTTCTTTGCTGAACAGTTGATGCAAGGCGTTCAGGATGTTGCGCGGTTAAATCACGACCGCAACAATCCTCAACATCGTTTGGCTATTGGTATTGGTTTGTTGGGCGCGCACGAACCTCTCGACGTTCACGACGACGACGCGCTCGATGCTTGGAAGAAAGGTCAATACAAATCAATGAATCGAACTGACCCGACAGGGAGAGTTCGCGATTCTGACAGAATCAATTCCGAATTGTTTGACACACAAATTGGCTCTCAACCGATGCGCTACTCCATTTATTCGCTTGAGGATTATCAAAAATATCTTGATACGCGCTACTCAAACAATGAATACGTCTTACCTTCACCCATTTCTCACGGTGGGTTGACCGACAAAGAGTTGAAACAAGAACTCATCACGCTTGATGATGATTACGATGGCAACATGCAAGCGTTAGGAAAGCGTGTGAATCAAGCGATGACGACGGTCGATAAAGCCAAGAAGTTCGGAACGATTGACGGTGTCGAATATGTGATAGCCCCCGATGAACATTCTCTTGCTCAAAACGATACCGAAGCGTATGTTGAACAATTGAAATTTACAAAGGATGATGTCGAGCGCGATTTTCTGATGCAAAAAATCAACAGCATTGGCGCGAATTCACATCTTTACCAAGACAACGATGAACAAAGTCCGTTCCACGACAAGATGCAGTTGGGACGTCAGACGCACGATGTTGTCAAAGAAGTCTTCGATATGATGGTTCGTCCTGCTATCGAAGCCCACTACCCTAAAGCATTCGGATATGAGGGTATGACGAACGTTGAGAACAACGAAGCGACCGCTATGACGGCATATGGTCTGCACATCGCTGAATACATAGCCACACACCTCACTTCTGATGAACAGTCGAGATTGATGGCGAAAGGGAAGATGACAGGATACACCATCGCGGGTATGGAGAGCGACAAACAAATACCAATGCACACACTCATTACGCCTGAAATGGCAGACCGCATTAAGAAATTGAGAGTGAGACGCAACCATCACGACATGACGGGAGGTGGAGACCGAATGCGCTTGGCTCACGAATACCCTGACGGTCTTCCGAAGGGATATGAGTTAGCAAATCGTTTGTTCGACGGCGACAACCGAACGCGAAAAATTTTCAACAAGGTTATCGAGAAGGTGCAAGAAGCGGCGAACGAACAAGGCATATCGTTTGAAGATGCATTTGTTTCGCGTTACTTAGCACACAATCGTCTCGCAAAACCTCTTTCAGCACCCGCTCCTTCAAAAACTCAAGATGCACGACGCCGAGGACGAAAAGAAGAAACGCTCGCGGCAGTCATCAAAGACCCTCATGAATTACATGGAGACATCTTTGAGAACTTGTCTCACGTTCATAATCGCGCTGACATATTCAAGTTGGGTTCAGAAAAACACGGCATACTGCATGGCGGTGATGCGATATTCGACGAAGGCAAACCGCTTTCGATGCAAAAAGAATTCAACGCAATCCACGCTGTCATGGGTCAATTGCTTGACAAAACGAAAATGGGAAGCGACGTTGCTGTGTTAGGTAAAGGGATACGGCAGTCGCAAAAACAGATTTTCAATGTCAACGAAATTTTCCCATCAGGTTCAAAGAAAGACCGCAGTTCAAAATTGAAAAAGTTGCGCAGTCTTGCTTTCGCGTTAAACGACCAAACAACGTCATACAAAGTCAACAAAGATATAACTCACAGCGACCTTCCTGTTGGCGGTGGCAGTCCTTCAAACGCGACACTCATACCGCTTTACCTTAGCCGACACAATCAATTTGAGTTCGGTAAGAACGTCAAACCTCCTGTCATCTTCAACAAAGACGCGCTGAAAAGAAATGGCAACTTCCTTATTGAGACACCGAAGAATGCTCAAAACCCTTTACCGAACAATGGCGACATGCGACTTGTTGTTTCGCGAGATGGATTACGAGACGTCAATCCCCTCTTACAACCATACGATTACAGCGCGTCAAATCACATCTCCAACGACCCTTCACATTTCGATACGAGAGCGCAACAATCCACAGGTCTCGACGACCCCAACATTATGACATCGTTCGACCGTATCATCGACGACTCAATCATAACGAAAGAAGACGGCAAACCTCAACCTGTTAAATTCATGCATCGCATCTTCGACCTCAAAGATATGGAACATTTGCGCGGATTTACAGGTGATTGGGTTATCAGTCTTTATCCGCAGGGCGAGCATGTCATCGCGACAAAGAAGAAAGACAAATTAACAGCATACAGCACAGACGGAGAAGTGGAATTGGATGAGAAGATTTTGGAAGAGGTGGAGAAGGTTTACGAAAAAGACTTCACGGTTCACGCGATTCTTCATGATGGAATGATGACCGTTATTGATTTGTTGAAGACAGCGGATGAAGACACACACAACATGCCAACGAAAGACCGTATCCGTCACCTCCGCGCTCAATACGAATCGAGTGAACACATCAAGATGCCTGAACCCATCAACACAAAGCGTAGCGACGATGAAGGATTGGCAGTTGCCATCGAAGGATTACGAAAAGAAAAGGACATGGACATCCTTCTTCGCGATGCAAATGCAACCTACATGAAGGGAGAGCCTCGACATCCTAAGTGGGTTTTGCTAACAAAAGAAAAGATGGTCGATGTCGTCATCTTATCGCGTAGCGGTAAGAATTACACCATCGGCGTTGGTCCACTCATGCACCCTGAACATTATGGTAAGCGCGCACAAGAAATTGATGGAGAACATTACATGATGGTCGGAAGCGCGAAAGGACCAAGAGGGTTGAAAGAAGGAGACTTTGCTACGGTTCAATGCACAGGTGTGAGCGCATCCAACGGTGAGCATCCAACATACAGAATACGAAGTGGGAAGATTACAGACAACGAACCGTTAGCCGCCGATAGTGTGGAAACGCTCGCAGTCATGTCAGGTGAACACCACGTTGCACAGCGCGTCGCGATGAAGAAGGGGAACATCATCATCAACTTCCCTGCTTTCGATGACGACGTAATCTGTAAGACGCGTATCGAAGATGGTGTGTGGGTTGTCGAACCTCAATCAAGTGTTTGGGGCAACGAGTATCTCGTTCGTTTAGCGCATGACCAAGAGCCATATTGGGAATTGAAAGCGGCGATGTTGTTGAAAGAAGAGGGTGTTGAACAACCTGAATATGACGAAGTTAAACCTGAACCACCTGCGGGTCACAGTAAGAAACGAAAGCATGTGTTGGAAGATGAAGAAGAAGTTATCAAGCGCGGTCTTGATTTGATTGAGCGTGGTTTGGAACATATCACGAAAGAGAAGATTACAAGCACAGGTGTGCAGGGGTTGGGTATAGGTTATGCAACACCTGATGAATCTCCGCGAGGACCTACACAGAATATCAACGACGACACCATGCCTGACTTCGACCCTGCGGCACGCGACGATAGCGAAGAAAAGCCCGCGACAGCAAAGAAAACCAAGCGACTGCGAACAAGTGAAGGCGAAGTAGCAACGCTTGAAGATGATGGCGTTATCGCGATTGAGAACAGTTCCCTTGATATACCATGACGATGAATCCGTGAGGCAATGGCGATTCTTGCGGCTCCAACGGGTTCCTCCAATCCCCTCATTTTGAAGGGTATTGGTGACGACCTTGTTGTCGCGGGATATGCTTCTGTCGAAATGGTTGACAAGCAGGGAGATTTAATCACCCGTAGTGCTTTGAAAAACGCATTTGGCAACTTCATGAAGGCTGACGGATTTCGCAATGTGCAACTCGCACACTCCAACATTCAAGTCGGAACAGTCATTCCTTCCTATACTGACTCATCAGGACGTCTGTGGAAATCCGAAGTGGATGACACAGGCATGTTCGTCGTCATCAAGTTGCGTGGCGACATCGAGAAGGCGCGAGAAGTGGCTTCTGAAATCCGCAAAGGAAACCTGCGCTCGTTTTCTATTGGTGGTCAAGCATTTGAGCGCGTCAACAAGAGCGACCAAACACGCGGAGATTACCGCGAGATTCGTCGTATGGAACTCCATGAGGTTACTATTTGTGAAAAGGGAATCAACCCTGAAGCGCAATTTCGTATCCTCAAGGAAGACACCACAGGTGATACAATGACAAACACAATGAGTGAATTACAAAGTGTCCTTGAACGCTTGTCTAAAAAATTGGACAAGGAAGAGGACGACGATAAGAAGAAGAAAGACAAGGAAGAGAAAGACGCGGCTATGCCACTCCCTCTCGACCGCGACCAAGATGGCGAACCCGGCCCATTCGGTGACGACAAGCCAAAGAAAAAGACTCCACCTCGCGACGACGACGAAGATGAACCCGAAGACGACGAGGATGAAGAAGACATGATGTATGGTGATGATATGACACAAAAAGGTGACGATATGATAACGATGGACTACCTGACATGGCTTGAATCGACCGCTAAGAGTGCAGGTTTCGACCCGCTCGCGGCTCGCGACCATTTCAGCAAAGGATACGGACCCGGTGAATCAGGTTTTGACATGCGCGGACAAGGCTCTCTTGAAGGTGCAGGTGAAGACGACTCCGGAAAGCGTCCTCAACCGAACTTTGGCTCCGCGCCAAGCGGTAACAAGAACGTAATTAAGAGCGACTATCTCAACGCGAACAACGTTTCGCCAAGTGAGATTGAATCCGCTTACGAAGTGTTCAAAGCCGCCGCGACTGAGCAACAATTCAAGTCTGACTTGAACAGCCACTTTACCGACCGCTTCATGAAGGAGCAAAAGGCGGAGGCTGATGCAATCGCTAAGAGTCAATTCGACGCTCGCGGTCCTATGGTTGAATTACAAAAGGCTGTCCTTGCTCTCAATGACCGCATTGACAACGTTTCTTCCACAGGTGGTTCGATGATTTCAAAGTCCGCTTCCACCGCTAACGTTACTATTCCTGACACCGCTGAACTCGCGAACATGTCGTGGGACGACGTCCACCGACTCGCAGGTAAAGCGTTGAACGGAGGTGAAATCTGATGGCAAGAAATTATGTAAGAACAGTTCAAGACATGGAGCGTTATTATTACGGTGGCGCATCCCAAACAGGATATACCTACGGAGCAGGTGACATTCTCAAGGCCGACGCGCCTTTGTTGTCCAGCACCGCAGGAACATACCAAGCAATTTACGGACGAAAAGTATGGTCGCAACTCAACCAAGAGTTTAACGCCTTCTCTATTCTTCCAAAGAAACCGTGGGAACGAAGCGGATGGCGTATCCTCACCGAGCGCGCTGATTTCGCAAAGGGTGGCGGTATCGCGGAGAACGGAACTCTCCCTGACACCTCCAAGCCTGAATTCCTTCACGTTGCCGCAAAGCCAAAGACTGTCGCGCACACTTTCGACCTTTCGGAAGTAAGCATGTTCCTTTCTGACAAGGACGACGGTATGGGCGATGTCCGACAAGTCCTCAAGGAAGAGATGGGTAAGCACCACGCTGAACACATCAACCGAATGCTCCTTGAAGATGTCGACACTCCTGTCGGCAATGATTTTGAGTCTCTTGACCGAATCACTTCTGACCCTGACAAGATGACCACAGGAACAACGCACGTTAGCGCGTTGACCGACCACGACATGTATTCCATCACTCGCGATGGTTCTGCCGCTTTCCACAGCGCGGAAGTCGACGTCGATTCCTCATCCGCAAACCGCAACCTATCCCTCAATCAGATGGACGGATTGTTCCAACAACTTTGGACTCGCGGTGGTAATCCGAAGGTCATGCTTACAGGCTACGACACACTCATGCGTGTTCAACAACTCCTACAATCACAACAGCGATTCATGGACAGCAAGCGTGTCACCCCAACCTTCAACGGTGTCAAGGGTGTTCCCGGTCTTGAAGCAGGATTCATCGTTGCTACTTACAACGGTGTCCCAATGATTCCAACAAAGGATATGCCTGACGAAGGTGCAAGCAGTCTGTCGCGAATTTACTATCTCGACACGGATTACTTGTGGTTCCAAACCGCTATCCCGACACAATACTTTGAATCCGGAATTGAAACCGGAGACCCATTCGCGATTAACCGTCTTGGACAAGAAGGTCTTTACCGAACAATGGGTGAACTATGGTGTTCTTTCTTTGGTGCAAGCGGTTCAATTCGCGACCTACAATGAGGTGAAGAAATATGGTAGCAGTAACACATAGAGGAATAACATACACATCGAGCGCAGGTGGCGTCGACGTCCTAATGGACTTGCCACTTCAAGGTGGAGTGGACCAAGACGAGACACTTTGGATGGGCGCGGCCTATCCCGGTTCTCTCGCTTCTTTTGAGCCACAGCAGACCGACCGAGCGAACAAATTCAACCCACGATTGGTTGTCGTTCATTGGTCGACCGCGACAGACAATGCAACACTAACCCTTTCGGGTCAAGTCAGCGAAATTATGCACGCATCGTGTCAATGGGCTGAATCCAATGCCGCACCGGGTCTATCCCAACACGCCGCAAGCGGAGTTCTAATCAATGATGCCGCAAACTTGTTGACAAGTGAATCGACTGCCAATGTTGATGGTGTCGACGCGACAACACAATTTAGTGTTGGTGATTTCGTCCTTAATGCAGAAGGAGCAATTGTTGGAACACTAACCGCTCTTGATGCAACATCAATTACTCTTAGCGCAAACGCGACCGTTCAAATGAACGACGACGCGGCTTTGCACAAGAGAACTCCTTTGGTCTTGACAAACACATCAGGAACGACTGAATCAGTCACACTACTTTTGCTTTTGGCTTGAGGTGTTCTTTTTGCCTACAATTACCTACAAGGGTCGACGTCGCGCAGGTGCGAATTGTGGACGCTTAGGATGGTGGATTTGGGGTCAAGCACGCGAAGTGTCCGCTGAATGGTTGGACGCTAATCGCTCGGCTGTTGAAGGCTCGGATTTCGTTATCGAAGGACATACCTTTGAAAAGGCTGTCGCGACTGTTGATGCAGGAAACGATGGTGTCCCTGACATGGGATGGACGAAAGGCGACATTCTCGCGTGGATGGAAGAGAAGGACATCGCTTCTTCTTCACTATCCACAAAGAAGAAATTGCTCGCGGCTATCGACGAACACCTTAACCCAACCGAAGAATCTAATAACGAGGCGGAAGAAGCACTAACAACAGGAGATGAATGAATATGGCATTTACAAGTGACAACAGACCACACACAATGGGCGATTTAATCGCGATTACCGGAACAGTAGCAAACGGCGATACAAGCGCGGACCTCTCCGCGTTCATGTCCGAGATTCTTATGGCGACCGTCCACCCACTATCGGGTGCGGCGAGTCCAACAACAGGAACATGCGTCATCGCGGGAACGACGGTCAACTTCAACGACCCCGGCGTTGCTGATGGTGGACGTCTATTTGCACTCGGCAAGCGATGAGGTGATTCACCTTGTCCGACACGAAAGTGTTTGAATTTACACCCAATGAAGGGTGCGAAACAGGCGCGGCTGTGGCAGGTGGAGTTCAGAAGGTTCTCGACGATTACACTAACGGGAAGACGGTTGAGGCAATCACCTCTTACACCTTACAGGGCAATCTCTATGTCGTAGTCGTCACCTCATGAGGGTGAGCGACATGGACTTGAACGAGTTAAAACGCCTTGAGAAACAAGGTTGGCGTAAAGCCGAAGAGTCGATGGTCAAGACCGACGAGCGCGACAAATTGAAGGGCGTTATGAAACGTCAGAACATGAAGACGCGCAACATCCGTGACATTGTCAATATCGGTGCGGGAACGCGCTGTAAGTTCTGTGGTATGCTCCACTTTTGCTATCTTGAGCGATGCGGAGCGTGTAAGAAACCAATGCACTACAATCTCGCGAAAACCGAAGAGGTGGTCTGATGAATCCGTTCGACAAAGCATGGTTGTTGCTCAAGAACATGGGTGATGATGATGACCCTGCTTTCGCAGCACATAGGGAAGAGATGGAGAGATTGAGGCAACAAGAAGCGCAAATCAATCAACAGGCTCAAGCCACCGCTCCTAAGATGACACCACAGATTCAATCGTATCAACAACAACTTGACGCTAAACGAGCGAAAGACGAACAGGGGCAACGCATACGCGCTATGCTAAAACAAGGACGACGACTCAAAGAAGCAAGAGCAATGATTGAACAGTTTTACCAACAACACGGACACTATCCAAGAAGAATACCGAAGAAAATGATGCAACGGCTTGACCGATTACGAGAGAGGACTGACTGATGCCGACCGTATTTCAGACAGGTGAGCGCGAAGGTCGTCCTCTCTTCCCCGATAGGCTTTACTACACGTCAGCACAGAAGGTTGCTGACATTCTTCAAATTCCATTCCCCGACCCTGTTTACTTAGCCGCCGAAGATGGTTCGACGCACGTTGACATCAGCCCTGCTGATTACCGATTGGTTGGGTTTGAAGTGGGTGACACCATCGAAATAACAAGCGATGCTGAAATGGGTGAAGAGCGAATGATTACAGCCATTGCTCGCGCATCAGGCAACGTTCGCTTGTCATTTACGGACGCGCTGACAGGTGACTATACAACCGCTGACAACGCGCAGGTTCAGAATCTTCAATCGTTCACCAACGGTAAGCGTAAAGGTGTTACAAAGGCGCAGGTTGAAACGCTCATTCTCCGCACACAAGATAAGATTGACAACCTCACAAACAACTCATGGCGACCGATGTTGCAGACGGCTGAATACCTCAACTTCGACACATACAAACCATACCGACGCCGATATTACACCGACTACGTCGGTTCTGTTCCTTTGATGTTTCGCAACGCGCAACAGATTCTTCGCCTTGAAATTTGGCAGGGTGCTGACTATCGCGAAATTGCGGCGGCTGAAATCCGACTCAAGATTGACGACTTCACACAACTCGCTGAAAACGCAGGAGGCTTTACCGAACACAAAGTCTTCTTGTGTCCCGGCGGTGGTGGTGTCGCGACACTCACGGCGGGTGAAGGTGCTTCCAAGTTCCGAGCGCAATTCGACAACGTCAGCACAGCACAGCAATTGGCTGACCTCATCAACAAAGATGCGCGCAAAGGTAAATCAGAAACAGCATTCACTCCATCTTTCGTCTTTGAAGATGTGACAGAATCAGACGGAACGATTACAGCCAACGTGCATCACGAATTCATGGCTTCCGCGAACGCTGACTACGGTGGCGGTCAAGTCAAGATTACCTCCATGCGTCGTGGCGAAGCAGGTGAGAATGCGACATATGCTTGCACATCAAGCGGTGTGACGTTTTCAGGAGCGACCGATACAACAACGACTGTATCCTCATCGACAGCAACGACCATCACGGTTGCGAGTGTTGCAGAATTCGCACCATACGGAATCATCAACATAGGCGCAACATATGGATATTACACAAGCATCACAGGCACGACGCTGAACGGTGTGACTGACCTCGCGGGAGACATCAGCGCGGCGGCAACCAACGGTGCTTCACTCAATCAGAAAAAGTTCAAGATTGACTACGTCGGCACAACAACAGGCGATGAAGCACGTCTTCGCGATTGGTGGGCTGATTACGAATTGGGTGTCATTTACTTCAACAACTCCTATCCTTACTTCTCATGGAACGCTGTCAAGGTGTCTTACGTTTATGGTGAGCGATACGTCGAGAAGGCTATCGAGGATGTATGCACGAAGTTGGTCGCGATGGATTTGATTCTTTCTGACGACCGTAGCGTATTGTTGCCCGAAGGAACACAGAACGTGGACTTGGGAAGCAAATATCAATTGTTCAAAGCGCAGGTGGCTGAAACACTACCGCGCTATACAGAAGTAATGACGGTGTTGTGATATGAAAGAAGCCTTCAAGAAAGCACTCACGGATGCTCTCCGTGAAGACCTTCCGAAGGTGCGCGAAGCAAGCATTTTCACAGACAAGGGAAGAATCTTTCTTGATGCGGCGGCTCTTGATTACGGAGCGGCGGTCAACAGCGACAATCAAATCATCAAAGAAGATGGCACAGTCATGAGCGAGAAAGACCCTGACTACAAGAACATCGTCGAAGCCGCAAAGAAACAGGCGCGGTCAGAATCACCGATTGGGAGGGATTTGATTGGCTCTTGAATCCATCGAACTCATCAAAGGTATCTTCGTTGATAATTGGAATCGTGGCAACACCAACCAACGAACGCCGATTGTTGAAGACATTACAACAGTCGAAGCAGGTCGCGGTAAGCGTCTTGATTTGACAAGCAAAGACGCGATTCTTCTGTATGAGACTGTTCACAACGAAGAACAACCTGAAGTGTTTTACGACTTTGTCCACACACGAATCAACGTTACCGTTGATGCGCGAACAATGGGAGGACGAACTCAACTCATGAAAATTGAGGATGAGATACGACGCATTGTTCACAGCAAGCGAAAAGGAGATGGCGCGAACTTCGACCGCTTGTTATACAAACAACGGACTGATTTGTCAGACCGAACGAAAAGACTACATCGAATGACCTTTCAGGTCGAAATCGTTATCTTTAGTGAACTCATCGCGTAAGGTAAGGCGGACTGTTTAATATGGCATCAACTGTGTATAAAGGCGATTTATCCGAAGTTACATTCGGAAAAGAATGCGGCATTGTTCTCGCACACGGCGGGTTCGGTGGGCTTCAATTCGCGGTCGATGGAAGTGACCGCAACAAGATAAATTTCAGCGGCGCAAGTGCAGGGTTTTTCGATTCTTCATCTAACCTACGCTATCCCAAAGGTATGCTCGTTGGGTCGGAACTTCGCATCATAGGTGGCGGTTCGTTCAATCTTGACGACCACGCAACCACAGGCAACTCTTACACCATCGTTGAGAATAGAGGAACAACACTCATTCTCGACCGCGATTTGAAAGAAGCGTTAGGGGTATCTTCAAACGCAGGTGACGAATTGGTCATCAGCACGCTTGGCACACCAACCATCGACACAGGCATGACATACCACGCCAATGCGGTATCAGCGGACGAATCTGTCCTTACCGACCAATTCATCGGTCTTGCCGCGACCGTCTCACTCCCTGAAACCAAAGTCACAGAAAGACGCGCACACATTGTTGGTGTCGGTCGTGACGTGGTCATCCAAGAACCACAACGATTTGAGAACACAGGCGGTGCGCTTGAAACAATGATGAACAGCGCACGTTGGCTTTACTATTCACTCGGTCGCGAAATCATCGACGTGCCTTCTTCTGTTATGAGTGGCAACCCAACTGCATCAACATCATTCTCGGACATCGCGGCAGGTGATACTTACATTGGATACACAGGCACACTCTCCAATCTTGTTGCAGGTGAATACATCATCATCGTTGATGGAACAGCAACGCCGTTCCCGAAGGACACACCTGCCGCTTCTTCAAAGAAATGGGGTGCTGATGGCACAGGTATCGACATGGAAGAAGTCGAGCGAAACGAAATTCGTCAGGTGCTATACATCGACACAACGACGCGACGAATCCATCTTGAAGAACCGCTTTCGTTTAGCCACACAGGATACACCTGTAAGCGTGTAAAATACGATGCGGCATCATCCAACGGCTCTCCACACTTCGATACCACCGCAGGAACATACGGGGCTATCACCAACCGCCAATCGCGATTGTTGTTTTCAGGAGCAACACTCCCAACGTTTGCTATCGAGTCAAGCATTCGCACACACAACGTCGGTTCGTTCAACGCGAACACAACTGACGTTCTCGCTAACGAAGCCGCTCCCGGCTCCGCGAACGATAGCAAACAACTGACGCGTGTTTGGAAAGGATGTAAAGTCAAGGACTTCTCAATCGCGGCTGACGCTGATGCAGAAGTCAAATTGAGTGTCAATTTCGACGCGCTGTATTGCTACACCGACACAGGACGTCTTGAAGATTCTAACAAAGGAGACCGATACACCGCGCACCGAATGTTTGAGAACACAGGCAACAGCGTCGTCAATCGAAAGAAAGCAGGTATCGCTCCGAATACAGAAAAGCCGTTCTTCTTTTACAACGGTCAAATCAGTTCGTTCGGAGTAAACATTGCGCAGGTCACGAACTTCTCCTTGAGTGGTAACAACAACTCCGAAGCCATCTATACAATTCGCGGTAACACGCAAGCCGAGAACCGAAACACAGCAGGAGACTCACTTGAGCAAATCCCGTTCGGTGGTTCACGCAACGCGAACATCATGATTGAGAAGACGATGGAATACGATTTGTCGATGACCATTATCGCTTCTGACCCGCTTATTTGGCATGAGTTCAGAAGCAATCGCACACACGACTTCACCGAGCCAATCACGCTCACCCTGACCAAAGCAGGTGCAGGAAGCAATCGCGAAGAGGTCGTCATTATCATCGACGACTATCTGATTACAGAAGCACCACTCCCAATCCCTGAAGACAAAGGTGTCATCAAGAGTGAATTGAAAATCAAACCGAAGCACGTTCGCGTCATTTCACGCGACGCGTTCCTACACATGTGAGGTGAACAAATGAATCCGATGAAAGAAGCATGGAAAATGATGAAAGGCGACGAAGAATTTAGAATCGAGCCGCGCCACATGTCAGCACAAGATAAAAGAGAATTTCAAATGCGAGGATACAATCCTGATGATTTTCCGACTTCTGTTCCGCGCCCTATTCAACAAGGAAGACCTGTCAATGTGCATAGAACAGAAAGTTACCCGATACAACAAGGATGGGGTGTAAGGTATGGAGGTAACAACCCTGTCGCTCGATTAGAAGGACAAGAAGGCGAAGAAATGGAAGGGCTTCAACCCGGAACAGGGCTGGATGCTCAAGGCGTGGTTCGCAATCGAGGTAGGTATAAAAATGATAATAACAAAGGTCGCTATTCTAACTTCCCAACTACTGCGAAAATAGGTGAGGATAGTGGCGAGGGCCGGTCGGGAGCGCGGGTAAGCACGGAAGGTGGCTATATAGAAGATATTGGACAACAAGTTCAAGCGATGCCGCGACCAACGCCCGGTCAAGTTGATGATTTAAGTCGTCAAGAGGAAGGTGGAGTACGCGCTCAAACAAGTGGTTTTCAAAGCAAACCTTACGGCAGGTTGCGTAATCGCCAACCGAAGATGGGACCCGGAGGTGTGCCTAAAGGCATGGGTGCTTTCGACCAACCTCGTCCTGAATTGATGCAATCGTTAAGACAAAGAGGAATCATTGGAGAAGACCAATACAAAGGCTATCCAATGATTGAAAGTTGGGGCGCGCTACTGAAAAGAAGTATGTGTAAAGGTGATGACTGCAAAGGCTGTCGAGGCTGTAAGTGCTGTCCTAAATGTGAACCTCAAGGTTCAACCTGTGAAAAGATGGGGTGCGCCTGATGAAGAGTATGCACTTGGGCGATGAACGACCATTGCGTATTCGCGCTGTGACTGAAACAGCAGTCATCGCTGAACCTATCGAAGAAGAAATCTTCAATCCTGAAGCCGCAAAGACTGACGGCAATCCATTCCCTGACCAATTACAAGAAACAGATTACGACTCCATGACTGTTGAAGAACTCAAAGCACTCCTACGAGCGCGCGGTCTTCCTGTCACAGGAACAAAGGCGGAACTCATCGCTCGCCTTATTGAAGCCGACACCCCCTCCGAAGAGGCAGTTGAAGTGGAAGAAGTTGCTCCCTCCGAAGAGGCCGCGACAAGCGAAGAAGAAACAGTAAGTGATGAAAATGACCACGAAAACGATAGCGGACTTGACGAGCCTGTTGGTGAACAGTCAAGCGACGGAGCATGAAATACAAGTAAATGAAGACGATGACAACGCTGTAATGAGAGTGTGGGTGAAGGAGTTATCCTTCATGCAACTTCAAGACGCAGTCAAGTCGTTTGTCTCCATCAAACCGAACGCAACAGTCGATATTGACTTAGCGGCATATTGGAAATATATGTTCGCGGAAGCCATTGAAAAGACTGAACCGCGCCTGACCATTCCGCAAATGTTGTCGTTGAAACCTTTCGTCGCTCAACAGATTATCGCTCTTCTCCCTCAACCTCAAGACTTGATGGCGAACCCTTTAGCGGATGGGCTGACGGAATAGAAGAAGCACTTGATTTCTTCAAGAATCCAAAGCCCGACCCTGACATGATGTTCGACTCGGCGGCATACTTCGTCGCGAAACATTATGGGTTGAGCCTACAAGAGGTATGGAACATGAACATAAGCGCATTTGAGAAATCATTCATTTGGGCGAGTGCGGCTGAACAATTGAAGGCCGAAGAGATTAAGAAAGCGAGCGATGGTGCGAAAAGCAAGCGTCGCGTAGGCTCAACGCATGGACCGATGCCTCACAGCGAAGGGTGGTAAGAATGGCAGGAGAGATGGCTGATGTCGCGACTGTAACCGAGAAGGTTATTCAGCAGTTGGAACAAGCAGGTGTCGTCAGTCTTAACGCTTCAAAGAAGATGGGTATTCTTGAAAAACAATTGTTGAAATTGAAAACCGCAAAAGACAAAAATCCTATTACAGGAATCGCTCGCTCCCTTTTAGGATTCGCTCAAGGGATTAGCAACGTCACGAAAAAGATTGCAAATCATTCAGCGATGACCGACGAAGAAAATGAGAAGTTGGATAAAAAAATGACCCTTCTTCAAAAGTTAATCGCGCAAAAAATGATGTTTGGTGGGGTTGCTATGATGAACAACAAGATACTGACCAAGACAAACAACATCTTTACTCGTCTTGCTACGCGCGTGTTTTCTCTTGTTTCGATATTCCTCGTTGTTGGTTTCGCGCTCGCCGCGTTATCCATAGCCTTTGAAGGAACGAATACACCTCTTCTTGATTTTACGGAGGATATGGGTGTCGTTCACGACGCGGTTCAAGGTCTTGTGTTGGTATTGACAGGCGAGGGTGACGAAGAGGGATTAGCCGCGCTGTTCGACATTCTTGCCGCATCGGTGGGAACCGCCGCCGTCGCATTCGCATTCTTCAACGGAACGGTCGCGGTAACGTTGGGAATACTGACTGCGGCTGTTGGTGTTTATCAACTCGTTCAAAACGAAACAGGCAATACGGAGTTGGCGACATTCAGCGCAATCGCAGTCATTATGTCTCTTGGAGGGGCTTTTTTGTATTTCAAATCTGTCGCTCTCGCCTCCACAAGTGCAGTCGCCGCCGCGTGGTTAGGGTTTGTCGCAATGATAGTTGCCGCGACAGGGCTGATGATTGGTGGTGTAGCCGCGCTTTGGACGTTCATACAAGGGACAGGAGACACTTTCGTGGATTGGTTGTTTGCGTTACTCGGAACGATATTGATATTCGCCTCTTTGGTTATTGTAGGTGTCACGGCTATTCCTGCGGCAATCATAGCGGGTATCGCTTTACTCATTGCAGTCATCATCAAGTATTGGGACGAAATTACGGGATTATTAGAAGGCTTCGCATCGTTTATTTTTGAATGGGGTTCAGCGATATTCTTTGGAATTTTGAGTGGAGTAAGTCTGCTACTGCAAGCCGTTGTCGCGCTTCTTCTTGGATTCGTCGGCATCATCGTTGGTGTGATTGCAGGTGTTTTCAACGCGTTGTTTCAACTTGGTGTTTCATTCGCAGAAGATGTCATATTTGGTGGCGGTTCGCTCATTGATTGGTTTTTGAGCATCCCCGGTGTGATTGGAAGAGGATTTTGGAACGGTTTCAAAGCGGTATTCAACGGCGTCATTGGCATCGTCAATGCATTTGCTGACCTCGTTTCGTTTGAAATCCCTGATTGGGTTCCTGTGGTTGGAGGTAAAGAATTCAAGATTCCTAAAATTGCAAAAATGGCGAAAGGTGGATACGTCGATAAGCCAACCTTCGCGCTTATCGGTGAAGATGGACCGGAGGCTGTCGTCCCTCTCAATCGCAAAAACAACCCTAACGGTGTCGGATTGGGTGGTGGTGGTGGCATCACGGTCAACATCAACGTTGGTGGTGTCACAGACCGAACCGACAAGAAGCAACTCGCAAAAGAAATCGGAGACTTGATTCGCGCTGAAATGGCTCGCGGTGGCCGTTCAGGTGGTAACAGGAGGTCAGCAGTATGACGAAGGTTCGATTGGTTCGCAACGACGGTGAATTGCTTGAGTTGGACTGTATGTCGTATTCACTCAACATTACGCGAAGCGTTCCTGTTCTTCCTGTTCCCGTTTTTGGTGAGCGATATTCTGTCGACCTGAACATGGTGACGGCTGATTACAAATTGTCAGTCATGCTCGCTGATGATGACTGCGCGTCGTCGTCTTTTGAAAAGAAGGGGGCAGTTGCTTCAATTGATTTTAGCGCGCGCAAAGAGGACAGTAGCGGTTCTCATGCGGTTCTCATGAGCGGTGATGGTGCGGGTGGTATAGATGCGGACGATTTGAACAATTTGTATTTTGAAATCGAAACAGCCTATACAGGAACGACGACGTCTCTTAAACCTGTTCGCATCGTCTTTGATAGCACAACTTCATCCAACACAAGAGTGAACAATCCTCAAACAATTACTGTTGGCATTCAAGGTGTTACCACAGGTGCGGGATTGGCAAGTGCCATTAAGACAGCACTTGAGGACAACACTCTTCTCCCCGCTACGACTGACCAACTGACTACGGATGGAGGCACGAACTTCACAGACGCTTTTACCATTACAGCAGGAACAGGCATCAACAGTTCGCTTGGCAATGCTAAATTGACATTCACAGCCAAAGAGAAAGGCTTCGCAGGAAACAACGAGACACCTTCGTTTAGCACATCGTTCGCGAGCAAAACGCCTTTCTTTGAGGTATTTGCGGGTGGACTTGATAAGTCCTGTAAAAGCGCAGGAGATAAATTGCAAGACCTAATTGGATACGTTGGCAACGCGACGTTGGGTGTTGGGGCTGTTGGTCGCGCTTTGGGTGGTCCATCTGACCCTGACGACCCCAACAGTCTTGTCGAGGCAAATTTCAGTCTTGCAACAAAACAAAGCGCGGACTACATTATCGGGCTACAACTGCCTTACAACTCACTTATCACATCAACATCCGCGAACGACGATTACGCGGAACGCAACATGATGATAATGACAGGTCGAACGAACGCATATGAACAAGGTTCAGAAGCGAACACGTTGAGTGTGTCATCGGTGTTTGACCCAACCAATCCAAAGACGGGAATAACAGGCACAGTCGTTGCGATGTCGTTCAGTTACAACGCAGGTGAAAACGTGTATGAAGGCGACTTGACGTTTATGCCGATTGATTTCATGACGGGGATTTGATATGGCAGTTATCGGACAAACAAGTCACGCGCTGTTCTTTAATGGCGTCAGCGATGGTGTTGTTTGTCCGCAAGGTAATTTTACACAGACAGGACAAAAACGCACACTCGATGGTAATGATGCGCGCTCATCTGCTTCTGTATTGCAGGACGGTGACAGTCATCGACACGCGTTAGGTGTCAATCAAGCGTTGGAACGTTTCTCGCTTGAAGCATGGGTCAGCCCTGATTGCGGTGGTGTTATCGCGAGCAAAGACGGCTTGTTTGAATTGCGCATGGGTTCTGTTGATGCTCCTGCTCCTGCTTCGTTTTCTGTCACATTTACCAACGGCGTAAGTTGTATTGCGCGTAGCGCAATCAATTACCCAAACCCTGCTGATTCATTCGTTGCCAACAACGTTGATTACAACACAGGACAGCGCGAGTTGTATCACATCGCAGGGCATTTCACAGGCAATCAGGTCAAGTTGTATATCAACGGAGAGTTGATGGCATCCGAGAAAATGAACAAGCGATACGAATGCAACATCAACGACCGCGATTTATTCATCGGTGGTCAAGGTGGTGAGTATCGTGGCTACATCGAATCTGTTCATTGGAAGCGAGATGTATCGTCGAGTGCTATACGCGCTGAACCATGCATACGTTCAGGAAGCACCATCGGACTTTGGCGTTTTGAAGAGCCTGTTGATGTTGACGATGTCGCGTTTAAAATCACATCAAACGTGACAGCAGGAGACACCGCTATTACAATCGGAGCAGACCAATGTCAAACATTGTATGAACTTGTAAGCGGTAAGAGTGATACGCTTTCGTCGAACTACACACTTGAGAGTCTCGGTAACTATCGCGTTGCCAACGCCGCTCACAGCGGTGGCGCACAAGTTATCAGCGTCGCACACACACCGTTCAACATTCTCATCAACCCAACAGGGACAGACATACTTACAGGCATACCAAACGGAACTGCACCCGAACGTGTAAGACTCAAGGCCATCAACACCAACGGAACAATCACCGTTGACAGCATCCACCTTGATTTTGCTACAACACCTGACACAGGTTCGCGAGGTGTTCTTCATTCGCGCACAGCATTTAACTCATCAAACAATCTTGCAAACGATTCAACGATGGTTCTGATACGTTCCGATTTGCTTATTGACAGCATGACAGGTAAACCACACCAACGGTTAGGAACAGGCAGTCAAGCCATTGACCGAACAGGTGCAATGGTCATCGACGAGAGTGGGTATGATTTTCATGGATTTATGTTTTCGCGCAACTTGCAAACGGGCAACAACTTTTCTCCGAGCAGTTGGACAATCGACGACAAATTCAAGATTGGACATACAGGGCGACACAAATACACTCATAGGTTAGGGCATTCTTATTTGCGTCTATTACCACCTATTACAACACAAGACATTACGCGAACCATTGACGGCATTTCAGACGACGTATTGGTATCTTTCGCGGGTTCTTACATCGGACTCAAAGAACAGTTGCCAATCAACAGCAAAGTCGAAATCACACACACCGCTATGAATTCTCGCTTTTCTCAAATTATTACCAAAACAATAACAAAAGGAATAACAAGAAATGGTTTGGCAAGTATCGACGCTCATCGCGACGGCGTCATTGCAATATCGGTCGATGACATACGACCGTTTCTGTTGAAGGGTGGTGGCATCGGCGTTACCTCCACAGACGATAGCGCATACAAGAAGCACTTGACTCCTGAAACAGAATCGCGCGTAGCCATACTTGAAGTGTCAGGCATCACCGCAGGATACGTTGAGATTCACTACAACGCTGTCGACCTTACAGGCGGTAAAATGGGATTGAGTGACCCTGCTTTGTTGATTACAAAGACTGTTCCTGATGGTGGGTCATTCATCAACGGTAAACGTGTTGCCGCGCATATCGCTGATGCTGTCGGAGCAAACGCGAACATTCACGCGCCGGGTGGTGTTATTCAATTCCCGTCAAGTTATGTTGGTGGTGACGGAAGTATTGTTCTCGCGCCTCACTACTTGGTCGGAGACAACACAGGCGGTATCGACTACGATGAGGATTTGGATGAATCTTTGATACCAACCAACTACACTCCGCGAGCAACAGGTGATGAACCTTCTAAGCCTCCACAAGGGATTGGAACAGAACCACACCCATCGGTGTATCACAAGTTGCATTTACAACCACGAAAGCGCAGTTCAAGCAACCCTCCTGTCGATGAGATACCAATTCACTATCAAGAAAGTAAACAGTTTGCGTCACAAAAAGGTGGTGCGTTTGAGATGTTTGATGTTATCGACAACGATGTGGACGGACCAAACAATCTCATCGTTGTCCAACCAAGCAAGCGCGAACGAACAATGCAGTTGGCACGAACAACGCCAACGTCACTCGACGCGAACGACCCAACGTTCTTCACATTGGAATTTGTTCAATCGGTTTGTCGTATCAACTCAATGCAAATCAATGATACAGGAATGGGTCGAACGATTACAATGGAAGGTAAGGGGTTGATGGATGACGTCGCTGACCAAACCGTTGCATACACAGGCGATGGTAGTCCTGATTCACACATTGTCAAAGAAATTCAACCCGGCGCGCCTGTGGTATCAGTTACGCTTGGTGGTGCAGGTCAGGGTGCTATCAACACAAAACCAACGTGGGACCCTGCTACATTGTCGCGCGTCGGTTGGAACACTCGTCACGACCATACTACACAGGCTCAAGAGTTCGACACAGTCAATCACCGCATAACTGTTCAAGCATTGAACAACGCTTCCTCTTCTCTTTCATCATGGGCTACATACGGCTTCCCTGCTTCGGGTCGATTGTATCTTTCTAACGGCGCGAGCATTGCATACACAAGCAGAACAGGAACGTATTTTCAGTCTTCAGGAACTTCGGGTGCAGGAGATGATACGTTTCTTCTTGGTAACGGAAGAGAGGTGTTTTCGTTTAGCGATTGGATTACGCAAAGTCAAATTGCTGTTGGAGACACATTGACGCTTGACCCTTTGTTTGATTCATCGTCGATTTGTTCTGATGGAACAACCGTCAATGACCGATTGTTTCAGTCGCTTGGTTCTGTGCAACACGATTACCAACTTGGAACGCAATATGCAAGCACGCGCGCACTTGTTGAGATACCTTTATTCCCTCAACAATTTTTTGAAGACCGTGAAAGTGGTATTTTCCCATCACCTGACAACAGTATGAAGTTGCACTTCGATGCAACCATGACCGCGCAAGCATGGAATCCATCTCCTGTTGGTCGTCGCGCATTGAACAATCCTGCAAATGACTACGAAGCATTCGGTCAGTATCAGTATCGTTTGACAAACAACTTACCAATACGAACCACCGTAAGAGATTACAACAGAACAACCAATGTGTTACGCATTCAAGAAGGAGCAGGGCGAATACCTTTGTCTGACTTAAACGGTGTAGGGATTGTTCGCGGTGTTAGCACACGAAGAGCAAGAAGAGTCATTTTGGGTAACGGAGAGTGGTGCTATTACACATCGACAGGCGGTGCGAGTATTACATTAAGCGATGCCGACAACCACTCAAGTGAAGACTTTTTCGCGACTCTTTTGCCCGGTTCTGAAATACGCGTCGGTGAATTACCAAACGGTATCAACTTCCCAATGACAGGTGATGTTGGATACCCGTCATCAGGACAAGAATATCGACGCCCGTTCTATTACGACCGCAGTAGCGTTCTGACTCAAGGAAGTGGTCTTGACTACGGGTTGCGACAATACGTCAGCGCAGTTGAATTCAAAGCAGGTCCGACAGCCAACCCACACTTACCGCGAATCAAATCGAAAAATGCGAAAATACAACTTGTGAACTGCACACACACAACGTTGCAACAATTTCAATTTAAAGGCGACTTACCAAAAGGACATTTACCAACCAATTATGCATTCGCGGCTATCAATGAAGCGACAGGACGTAAGTATCAAATTACTTACAACTCAACAACAACGCCCATAACAAAATTGCTTAACACTCAACCTCATCCTGTTCTTGATAGCACAGCACCGCTTTTACCAACCACAGCAGGTTCTTTAGCCACTTTGACAATACTTGGCATTTACGCGACAAACACAACGACGTTTCCTGTAAAGTTGGCTGACAGTATAGCAAACGCGACATGGAATAATCCATACTGTCCCGGCGGATTGCGTTATGGTGATACTGTTTGGATGAACATGCATTATACAAACCCTCATGCAATAGAAGGTATGTTCTGTAAATCGCGAGGCGTTCTAAACGAGTATGAAGTGTGGCGGGGGTTCAATGGTGGGAAAGGCGAATTGGGGCTTGAAGCAAGGGATTCTTTACCGCTTGAAAATTTCCTTATTGGCGATACTTGCATTGAGACTGCTCGCAACTTTGTTCAACATGTAAACAAAACCATTGAATTAAATTGGGGCGAACTTGGATACGAGACTGACCCAACGGATTCTGATTACATTGCACCACCTATTGTTGCATACCTCGACCCATACTTATCCACAGAACAAAACGCGCGCGTTTTGCTTTACGATGTTGCGCACGACCGTGAGTTCATTGCATTTCACGACTTACACATGCAGGTGCAATCAAGCGCGGCTACGCCAACAATCGAAGGTCTTGACGTCGCGGCAGGGTTCAAAACGCAACGTAAAGACAAATCTGTGGAATCAACAACGAGTGCGCAAACAATCAACAGCACTTCTTACAATCTCATATCAGACAAAGGTAAATCGCAATTTGTCGAAGGCGCGTATGCTCACAAAATGTGGTGGTTAATGGATAATGCATACATGACAACATCAGGTGTCGCAATCAATCAGTATGTGCGAAATGGTCGACAAACAGAACACACTATCAAATTTGGAGATGAGTCAACAGAATATGGTCAAGGGCGCGTATCACAATCTGTTATTGATATTGATTCAGCGGCGATACGACATGCTGAAACAATCGACCACGATACATCCGAAGCAATCATCGACGATGATGTAGGTCATTATGAATTCAGTTCCACGTTTTTCGACACACCCGAAGGAACGCGCGTTATATCAGCATTTTTGTGTATGAAAGGTAAACGCGCGACAAATAATGATTTGACATCTCATTACGAAGACAGATTGCAACATCTTCCTCATTGGGAAGAAATGGATTTCGTTCGACGCATGTCGATTGATTTAGGCGAGATAGCATTGAAAGAAGGTGTGACCGACATTGAAGCGGCGGCTCGCGAAGTTGTTCGTCTTATCAATCAAGGCGGTGCTAAAAACGGTCGAAGCAGTCAGCGTCGCCCATCTGACCAATACGCAGGAGAAGGAGAGCGATTCGACGTCAATCGTCGCTCAACATCAAAAGGCGGACACGACACAGACAAACCAACTGATGCTACTGCTGTCCATCATCATGCTGATTTTGCAGTTACAGGTTCAACATACGACCCTGCTCCATTTTGGTCTGATGGCGCGTTTACTTCATTTGACAGGGGTTCTCACATGGGTTATCTTCGCGCTCACATAGGACGCGTTGTTGAAGACGCTGATGGTAATGAAGGGTTTAGCATTGTTATTCACAGCACAGTTCCCGGCGCGACAAGTCGTAATTTTTGTGTGTGGCTTGACAATAGCAAAGGACAATCAGAATACAAACCGCAGTTCTTGATTGGTCATGGTGGTCGATTCAGAAATTTCTTTTGCACCCCTCCTGAAATTGCAGGTGAAAACATGCACCCCGCACCAATGCCAATTGACAAAAACGGCAAACCGTTTGCACCAATTACTACGTTGCGCGAATATGTAGCATTGGATGAAACAGCAGATGAATTTATCACAAATTTGCATCTTGGATACGATGAAGATTTCAATACAGCGGCAGGGTTTGAAACGCCAAACACAGGCGCAACAACAGGTCGTTCATCCAACAGCGGTTCGATGGAGTCATTTGAAAATTCAGGTCAGAAATACACAATCCGAGAAGGATTGCAAACAGGAACGCGCGCTAAATCACGCATTAACTTTGGCGGTATTGTCGCGGCAGGTATTCCCGGTTTTGCTCCTGATGCAGGAGAATGGGGGTTTGGTGAAAACGGAAAATCAACAGGAAGATTTGTCAAAGTGTATGGACAATACATCGGAGCATCGTCATCGTATTACGGAACTTACAGCATCTATGCACCTGCATCTCAAACAAACGATACAGTCGTTGGTAATGCAAACCTGTATGGTTTGAAATTTGTCGACCATCGCGGTAAATCACACATACTTCGTTACGTTTACCGTCGCGCAGGTGAAGAATTTACAAACAAAAATACTGTTCTTCCTACAACGATTGATGAAGAAACCATGATTTATTTTGATGACCGCGATATTGCGCAGGGTGGATTTACCATTGGTGCGAATATGTGGGGAGATGGAGAACAGGGAACGCCTTTCTTTTACACGGCTACGAACAGTCATCAATGGCGAGGAAACAAATGGCGAGGCGCGCATACACCAAACGCAGGATACGCTGTAACCATATCAAGCACAATCGCAAATAACAAATTGGTTATTGACGGTTCTGCGGGTTATCATGGTGACGGCATTTGGCATCATCTTCCTGACGTTGATGACGTGCTTGGTTGGATGGGATTCCCTGACAGCGGATTGATATGGTTGGCTATACCTGCGTCAGGAACAACTTACAATGACGTTGGTGTTGTTTTTTCATATGGGCGTCGAACTCATCATGGTCGCGGGTCATCATCTCCGCATGTGTTTCACGATTTACAAGGTGTAAACGCTGATGACATGGTGCAATGGTTTGGAAGCGCGGCAAAGTTCGGACCAACAAGTGTTAGCAATAACAATGCGCCTGTTATCATTAGCCCTCATCTTAACCAAACAACCATTGTGAGCGACGAGTTGATTGCCGCCGCAACAGCCTATGCGTTCACAGTCGACCCAAACGAAGACGACCAATACTTCGATTGCAGTCATATGCGTTCTCCTGATGGAAGAACATACGGAGAAATTATGGGTGAAAACGCACAAACAGCAATCAAGATTACAAAATTTAATCCAAACAAAAACGTCACACCATTACGCGATATGTTTTCTGTTTCGCTATCAAAAGATTGGGGCATTAGCGCAAGCACAAAAGAAAGTCCACATATTGCCGTATCGTTTGGAAGTGGCGGACAATACGGTGGAACATCAACAACTCAAGACTTGAATGATTTAATGTTGGATTGCGGCTATCTCCCTTCAACTCTTCTTACAATTTCAACGCGATACAAAGGAAGCAACGCAAACACAGCAACGCCTATTCTTATCAATCAAACAAACAACGCTGTATCAACCGACGATTGGCAAAAACATTTGCGCGGTGATAAATACACACGTTTTGAAGGCGACCATATTACACCCGCGCTTGAATCGCATACACATGAAATTGACCCGCAAACAGGTGGATTGACTTATCCAAGTGGAACTGCATACGACACTTATCAAATTCAATTGCGCGACCCACATCATTTTGCTATTCTTGGTCGCCAATACGCGTGGCAACTACAACACATCAGCGGAGGTAGCAATCTCAATCAAGACTCATCGACCGAGTTTGGTGGTGCAATTGATGGTTCATGGTCGCCGTTTCGACGAATGGACATCAATGAAGATACTTACTTATTTTGTGCCGCATTAAGTTCAATTGACGCGCCGACAGACGTTGCTCAACATCTTATTGCGTGGCATCATCACGATAGCAAAGGCGATTTCAAAGACATCATTGCTACAAATCTGATTATGCAACCGCTGAAATACGACAACGAAGTTCAGGGATTGCGATTACGAGCCAATCGAAGAGGCAACCCATTGTTGTATTTCAGGGGTGCGCAAGACAGTATTGACCATCATGTGCCTCTTTACTTTGGTGGTGGTTTTAGCGGTGTTGTCATGGACATTAACGATGGGTCTCGCGTTGATTACAGCACACATAACAAGCATCCGTATGCGAGTGGGCCAACAGGAAGCGCAGGATTGCAAGACATCGGTGAAAAGATGGGGTCACACGCTATCCTTGATACTGCGGCTTTGTATGCTATGTTCCCTGCTACTGCTTTGACAAACCAACATCGCGGAGAAGCAACTCCGCCATTCGCCAACGCTGACTTTGTGTTAAACACCGACCTCGACGGCAACACAAATACACACACGATTCCCAATACAACTTACACCAATGTCAAAATTGCACAGCCTGTGCCTGTCGTTCTTCGTTTTGCACACCCATATGCGCGCTACACAGATTCAACCAACAGCGTAGCATACATGATATTTGGTCCGGGTCAAGCCGTTCCGAAGCATTGGTATGGAGAAGGCGTTGCAATAGACGTAGCCAAAGAGCCATCAGCAAAATGGACAGCCGCGTGGAAAAAATACTGTTCGCTTGATGGTGTAATAGGAACAACGTTCAATCAAGGAAACGAATCAGGATACTTCTTACCAAACGAATTAAGCAACGGAACGCTCAATGGCGCGAATAATCAATTCTTACCTCCAACAGACGCGTATGGTGCAAACAATGTATTCCCTTACGAAACGTATCGACATTGGGAGCCGTCGTATGGTTCGCCAAACAGCGCATTCAATCAAACAATGTCGACACAAGCGCGCTACGTTAGCAGTCACTTTTTTGCACCAACAGCAGGAACGCAATCTGCTTCAAACGAATACGCGCACCCGTTTTCACATTATGCGGCAACTGCTCTTCACGCATCAGCCATTACGAATTTTAGCATTAACAAATTGATTTATCACTTCGACGGTGGATACACAGCAGGTGGTTCGTGGTTTGACAACAGCGTTCGTAAAAATGCTCCGCATCCTGTTACCGCGACATTGGTGCAACAAGTCAATAACGCGGTGTCATACATCGACAGACTTGGGCTTAACGCAACAATGTTCCGTGTTGGCTCTCAAGTGCTAACTGATTATGACCATGATTTGGACGCCGCTGTTCCTGATGATGTGTTTTTAATTGATGCAACGCGATGTCAAAACAGCGAAGAGTTGGCCGCTGTTGTTGCTTGTGCAATCAATACATATCCCGGTCGCTCAAATCTCAAGGCTATGGGTGGTTCTTTCTTACCATCGTTCCAAGACGCGCAACGACAAGACCGATACGGTTGGATTGACGTTGGCAATCTTGGTGCATACACAAACGCACTATCAAGCGGTCTTGTTTCGGTCGGGACAGCGTTACCAATGACGTTACCTGAAAACGGTTGGATACGCGTGACCAACGGCACAAATTCTTACTACGGATACTACTCGCATTATGACGTTGCGCAAGGCACATTTGTTCTTGGCATCAATTATCGTAGCGGTCAACCTCGTTTAGAAGAGCCAACTGCAACAGGAACAGGTGATGTTACTGCTGTCGCAGGTTCGGGTCATAAGGTGTATGTTTGGTCAAAAGCAGGTAATCTTCGATGGGACAACGGTTTCCAAGCATCAACAGCCTCGACGCGCACTACAACAGCAACACCGTCAGGTCAAATGTCGAACAGCCCATTTGACCATTACGCGACAACCCAAGTGCATTTCAACGGTGTAACAGATGCAATTGATAGAACGCGCGCGGTTGGTGCTGTTGGTTGGCATGGTGAGCGTTATTCCTATCTCAACAGTCTTACCGTTGTTGATTCAGACAACAACCGCGTAAGCGCAGGTCTTGGTGCTTGGCATCCGATGTTAGGGTTCAGTCCGTATGGTGCAGGTCTTGGTTGTCATCAACCATCTTCGATTGAATGGACTGTTACTGCGAACGATGTTGATGGGTCAGAATACACATGGAACCCTAAAACAAACCTGCACGAAGCCACAGGTTTGCATCAACGTCACTTTATTGTTATTTCTTATGAAGGCGATTTGCCAATTATTGCTAAAGCATCGCGCAACGGACAACAAACGTGCGGAGATATGTTGCAATTAAAATGGTCGACGGGTAAGCAAGGAGGAACAGTCACATCGTATCATAACGAACGATTCAACAACGACCGATACAATGCTGAATCAAACGCAGGACCGCATGTTGAGGCTATGTATGACACAACTATATCGCGCCCAACAGACTCATCTCCACTTTGGTCATCATCAGCATCTTCAAGCATTACACAAGGCGAAACGTGTTTGTTCCCAACAGGTGACTTGTTTTTCGACAAACAAGAAAATCCAAACAACGCATTGTATCCTAACGACAATTTGTTTGACTCCGAAACAGCAAAAGTCGAAATGACAGGATACAGCGATTACGAAACACATCGCGACGACATCAACACTTATTGGAAAGACCGTAGCGC
>Ga0208645_1000169_pt1 | contig 91258 bp, 85 predicted proteins | sample VirMetDEL_Sep_01_FD_184519 | JGI IMG/M metagenome (GOLD analysis project Ga0208645, IMG submission 184519) | Aqueous microbial communities from the Delaware River and Bay under freshwater to marine salinity gradient to study organic matter... | ecosystem: Environmental > Aquatic > Marine >... | reverse complement strand
CGTCTTCCATGAAATTGCCCTTGGCGTCGACGAAGCGATCATCCACGGCCATGACTTTCAAGCCGTTGACCTTGGCCTTGGCGACAATGGCCGGGCCGAGGGACACGTCCGGCGGGCAGATCACAAAGCCCTTGGCGCCGTTGGCGGCCAGGCTGTCGATGGCCGAGAGGGTCTTCTCGCCGTCGGGCACGGCGATCTTGATCACAGTGAAACCATGTTCCTTGCCGGCTTTTTCGGCGAAGGCCCATTCGGTCTGGAACCAGGGTTCTTCGGCTTGTTTGACCAGGAAGCCGATTTTTACGGGTTCGGCAACGGCCAGGCTGCTGAAGCCGCTTAACGCAATGGCGGCGGCGAGTACGCGGAGTGTTTTTTTCATGAACGGCACCTCTTGTTGTTATTGGAGAGTGACAAGTTCTAGTCGTGGTACATCACCGACCGTCCGCCATCGATCATCAGGCAGGTGGCGTTGATAAAGGGCGCCTCATCGGTGGCCAGAAACAGCGCGCTCATCGCCACCTCCACAGGCTGGCCGATGCGCTTGGGCGGGTGCAGGTCGAACGCGCGCTGGCGCTCGGCGTGGGGGTCGGGGAAAGTGTTCCAGTAGTCGACGTTGAGTTGGGTTTCGATATAACCCGGGGCGATGGCATTTACGCGGATGCCCTTGGGCGCGTATTCGATGCCGAGGGCGCGGGTCAGGCCGAGCAGGCCGTGTTTGGCGACGGGGTAGGGAAAACAACCGGGAATGATGTGGCTGGCATGGGTCGAGGCGATGTTGATGATGTTGCCGATGCCCTGCTCGATCATGTGCGGCAACACCGTGCGGCAGCCATACCAGGCGCCGTCGAGGTCGATGGCGAAGCAGCGCCGCCAGTCTTCGTCGGTCATCTGCAACGGGTCGCGGAACACGTTGACCCCGGCGCAGTTGACCAGCACATCGACACGGCCGAAGCGCTCGATGGCCAGGTTGACCAGCGCCTGCCATTGCGCCTGGGACGTGATGTCGACCGGTTGCGCGTAGATCTCGGCGCCGCGTTCGCGCCAGTGGGCGGCGACTTGCTCGACCTTTTCGCCCTGGATATCGGCGATCACCAAACGTGCCTGCTGCGCCTGGAAGCAGGCCACGATCGCCTCGCCAATGCCTTGGGCCGCGCCGGTGACGATCACCACCTTGTGCTTGAGCCGCTCGCCATAAGTCGGTTCGGGCACGGCGGGGAGTGACAGAGGTTGTGCCTGCATCGCTTCACCTGTTTTATTTTTGGTAGTGAGTGCTGATGCAGCCGACTATAAACCCAGACCTTTAAATATCTCAATATATAAATTTACATCCCATATAGTGAGAATGCATATAAAAAAACCGGCGTCTGGACGCCGGTTTTCACCGGGTACTTGATCAGCCCTGGGCGAAATCCCGCAGCGCATCGCCCTCCATGCGGTAGCGCACCCACTCTTCCTGGGGCTGGGCGCCGATGGATTTGTAGAAAGCAATCGCCGGTTCGTTCCAATCCAGCACGCTCCATTCGAACCGCCCGCAACCGTTGTCGCAGGCGATCTTCGCCAGGTGGCGCAGCAACTTCTTGCCGGCCCCGCCGCCGCGTTGCTCGGGGTTGATGTAGAGGTCTTCGAGGTACAGGCAGTTGCTGCCCAGCCAGGTGGAATAGCTGAAAAAGAACACCGCGAAGCCGATGGGCAAACCGTCGCGCAGGCAGATCAGCCCGTGGGCGGTGGCGCCTTCGCTGAACAGGCTGCGCTCGATATCCGCCACACTGGCGATCACTTCATGACGGGCTTTTTCAAACTCGGCAAGCTCGGTGATGAAAGTCAGGATCTGCGCAGCATCGCTGGGCACGGCGGGGCGAATCTCGATGGTCATGGGCGCGCCTTGGGCAAATTCAAAGGCCACATACTAAGACGGTTTGATGACAGATTGCAGTGCAATTTCGGGATCGCCAGGCCACCTTACTCCGTTGCGGGCTAAAGCAAGCACCAGCAACCACAGAACAATCCGCCCTGACACGCATGGTAGAACGTGGCCATAACTCCAATGATTCCAAGGCGTGCTCATGAACTCCACACCTCCGGTGGGCGGAAAACTATTCGTCCTGTTTTGCCTGGCCAGCTTCCTGTTGTCCTTGTCCTACGGCTCGACGTTTCTGCTGTCGTTGCTGATTCACTCGCGCGGTGGGAATGAGCATGACGCCGGCAGTGTGATTTCCACGGCGATGCTCAGTACCTTCGTCGCGGTAGTGCTCTCCGGGCATTTGGCCGATGCAGTGGGCGCGGCGCGGGCGATTGCGGGAATGGGCGTGTTGCTGGTGGTGGCCTGCCTCGGTTTTGCCCTGACGCCGGGGTTTGGCCAAGGCTTGATGCTGTTCGGGCTGGCCCTCGGCTTGGGTTGGGGCGTGTTCTACACGCTGGGCCCGATCATCGTGACCTTGCTGGTCGAGCCCAGGCAGCGGGCCAAGTACTTTGCGCTGCTGTCGGGCAGCATGTTGAGCGGGATCGGTTCCGGGCCCTTGCTCGGACGAGCCACCAGTGCGCTGGACCTGCCCCTGACGACCGCCTTCTATATCGCTGGGGCCGCCAGCCTCGTTGGGGTGCTGATGTTCTGGCGATTGGGCGCACAACTCAAGCACCATGCGAATGCGCCGACGTCGAGGATTTCCCTGGCCGCCAGCCGCCGGGTGCTGTCGTCCAGGGCGGCGTTCGCCATCCTCATGGTCGGCCTGGGCGGTTGCGTGTTTGGCGGGCTTTCATCGTTCCAGACCAGCTACGCGGCCGCGCATGGGTTGGATTATTCGCTGTTCTTCGCGGGGTTCCTGAGCGCCGCGATCACCAGCCGTCTGTTGATCGCCGGCTTCGTGGTCAAGCGTGATGCCTACCGGGCCGCCTGTGTGTTGTCCGGGATCATGCTCGGCTCGATTGCACTGTTTGCTTTTGGTGTGAGCGGTAACCTCAGCTACCTGCTGGCGGCTGCCACGCTGGGGGTGGGTTACGGCCTGACGTATTCGGTGATCAATGGGCTGGTCGCCCACGAAGCGCCGTCCGGCACGACGTCCCAGGCGTTGCTGCTGTTCAGCCTGGCGTATTTTGTCGGCGTCTTCGGGTTTCCCTGGCTGGCGGGCAGGATCATCGTCGACTACGGCCTGTCGACATTGATGATGGGCGTACTGGCCATCGCTGCACTGAACTGGATGATCACCGTGGCACGCCTGATAGCGCGCCAGTTCGCGGCGCACAAAACCTTACAGGTGTCCTGATACCGCTCGTCGGCATCCAGGCACGAACCCCACATGAGGGCTGACCAATAAAGGGTAAGGACATTAACCCTAATGGAGACACCCTCATGAAGCATTCCAAGTGTGCTGCCCTCGCCTTCACGGCGCTGCTGTCCGCTGCGTCGCTGAGCGCTTTGGCCGCGTCCTCGTCCACCGGCAAGACCGATCCGGTCGACACCCCGCCGAGCCCGGCGACCCAGGAATCCCAGGACTCGATGGGCACTGGCCTCGACACCAATGGTGGCGCGATCATCGACAACGGCGCCGACCCGCGCACCCGAGGCAACGACACCCAGCGCCAGACACCCGCCGCCGTCGGTAACGGCAAGATGGGCCCGGGGGTCAATCAGCCCGGTATCAACAAGGGCGACGACTCGAACATCCCTGGCGCACCGAAACAGCCTGCGCCGTGAAGCATCGAAATAGCGGGTTAGTCGGCGCCAGCCTATGAGTCACTGACCCACCGCTGTCGCGGGCAAGCCCGAGCGCCTATGCGGGTTTATCCAGCGAGGAATGCGTCGACTTCCGCGGCGCCGGGAGCAGTCGCCGGCCCCCAGCGCGTCACCGCCAGGGCCGCCGCCGCATTGGCACGGCGCGCCGCGTCGAGCGGTTTCAAACCGTTGGCCAAACCGGCGATGAACACGCCGGCGTGGGCATCTCCCGCGCCATTGCTGTCGACCGCCCGCACCTTGAAGCCGGGCACAGGCTCAAGCGCATTCGCCCGCCCGACCCAGCAACCGTTCGGCCCATCGCGCACCACCCGCAGTGTGTCGGCGGGCAGATACCGGTTGAGCTTGATCAGCGCCTCGGCCATATCCGCCGCGCCGGTGAACGCCAGGACTTCCGGGCCGTTGCTGGTCCAGATGTCGATACGCGGCAGCAGCGCGCGCATCAACGCCGAATCGGGCGCCTTGACCAGCGGGCCCGGGTCGAACACCACCGTAATCGCCCGTGGCAGCGCCAGTAGCCAGTCGATCAGCGCCTGGGCCTTGCCGTCGAGAAGCAGGCTGTAGCCACTCACGTACACGTAGTCATCGGCACGTGGCGCGACGTTGGCCAAGTCCTCGGCGCTCAGCTCGCCCTCGGCGCCCAGATGGGAGATGAAGGTGCGCTCGCTGCTGGCTTCAGTCAGCGCCACGCACAGGCCGGTGTCCTTGCCTGCGCTGGCGGGCAGCGCGATGTCGATGCCTTCGGCGTGCATCGCCGCACGGGCCAGGTCGCCGAAACGGCCGCTGCCGTGGCGCCCCAGGTAGACTACCGGCAAGCCGTTGCGCCGCGCCGCCGCCATCACATTAAAACCGCCGCCGGCTTCGAAACGGGCCGATTGTGCCAGCACGTCGCCGCCGCTCGCCGGCAATTGATCGAGGGCCATGACCAGGTCGACGATGACCTGGCCGGTGTGCAGCAACCTAGGCATTGGCACGCTCGACCAATGCCGGACGCCGGTCAGCCGCGCCGCCGAGCAACGCATATATCCCGCCGGCCACCACGAAAGTCACGATCCAGCCCAGGCCGTTGTGGCCCAGCCAGGAATCGGACAACGGCCCGGCGAACCAGATGTTGTCGGCGGTGGTGCCGATGGTAGTGAAACTGAACCCCAGCCCGATCGCCACGGCCCACGCCCCCAACGCGCGCCATTCCACGCCGCCGCGATACCAGTAGGCACTGCTTGGGCTGACGTTCAGCAGGTCGTCGGGGCTGTAGTAATGACGGTGAATCAGGTCGACCACGAAGATCCCCACCCACGCGGTGATCGGCACCGCCAGCAACGAGATGAAGGTGATGAACGGGCCGTAGAAACTGTCGGCGATCAGCATGAAGTAGATGGAACCGGCGAAGATCGCCACGATATCGACGATCACCGCGTACACGCGCTTGACCTTCAAACCGAGGGTCAAGGTAGTGAGGCCGGCCGAATACACCGACAGGTTATTCGACAGCAACAGCCCGCCAAACGCGGTGATCAGGTACGGCACGGCCATCCAGGTAGGCAGCATGTCGCGGATCGCGACGATCGGGTCGGTCGCCGCCGCCAGGTCGTTGTTGCCCACCGACAGCAGGCCGCCGAGGGTGATCAGCAGCACCAGTGGAATGCCCGCGCCAAACGCGGCAGACGCCACCAGGCGCACGGCCGTGACGCTGCGGTGTTGGTAGCGCGACATGTCGGCGCCGGCGTTGGCCCAGCCGATCCCGGTGCCGGCGGCCATGGTGCCGATGCCGATGAGCATCGCGCTCAAGGGCGCCGGGGTGGCGTTGAACACTGCGCTCCAGTCGATGGTGGCGCAGAGGAAGCCGCCGACCAGGAGATTCAAGGCGCCGAATACGTAGGTCGCCCACTTCTGGATCACCAGCAAAGTCGCATGGCCCAGGCCGGAAACGGCCAGGGTCAGCAGTACGAAAATGGCGATGAACAGCAGCGTCAGCAGCGGCGCACTTTTCGCCGCGACCGGGGTGTGGAACAGCAGCGTACACAACGACAGCAGCACGAACGCAGCAGTGGTGGTGTTGACGGTCTCCCAACCGAGCCGCGACATCAGCGACACCAACGTCGGCCCGATATTGCCGCGCACGCCGAAGATGGCGCGGGACAGCGTCAGGCTCGGCGCACGCCCGCGCCGCCCGGCGATCGAGATAATGCCCACCACCGCGAAGGAGCCGGCGGCACCGAGGATGGCGACGATGACCGCCTGCCAGATGGCCAGGCCGCGAAATGCAACCAGGGTGGCGCCCAGCGGCAACCCCAGGATGCTGATGTTCGCGGCGAACCACACCCAGAACAGTTGCAGCGGATGGCCGTGGCACTCGCCTTCGGGGACCGGTTCGATGCCGCGCGTTTCCAAGCGCCCGGCGCTTGGGCCGGAAGTGGACGTACTCATGTGCGGGTGCTCCTGGTGCCGGTATTGTTAGGGTTGTGGCAAATTCGCAAATCGCAATGTTGACTCGGTCAGTGCGCGAGCGCGCTGGCCTGTAGCGCCTGGCGCAAGCTGAGCAGCCCTTCAACCAACGGCTGCAACGCCAGCCCGTTGACCCGCTGGACCTGTTCGATCATCGCCGCCGGCCAGCATTGCATCCCCAGGCACGCGCCCAGCATCGCGCCGAGGATCGCGGCGATGGTGTCGGTGTCGCCGCCCAGGCTGGCGGCCACGCACAAGGCCTCGAAGGCGTTCATCTCGCCCACCGCCACTTGCTGCGCGAGGGCGAACGAGACCACCACCGATTCCTGGGAAGCGACCGAGGTGCCAATCAATTCATAGAGCAAGTCGGCGAACAGCGCCTTGTCGCCACTGGCGACGCTCAAGGTCCGCGCCCAACCGATGCGCGTGGCAATACGGCCGCCGGCCACCCAGTGTCCATGGCGTTCGGCCTGCTGGGCGATCTGACTGCCGATGTTCAGCGCTGCGCCCAGGTCCGCGCCGTTGATCCCGGCCGAGACCACTGCCGCCACTGCCGCGGCACTGGAGATGCCCAGGCTGGTGTTGTGGGTCACCTGGCACGCCTGGATCACCGCACGGATGAACGGCGCGGGGTCGCTGACATCGGCGGCAATCCCCACCGGCGCGATACGCATCGCCGCGCCGTTGGTGGTGCCGTAGCGCCCGGACTCTTCAGGCGTATGCCCGGCGAGGATCATGTCGATGGCGCGCTTGGTCGACGGGCCCAGCAGGTCCTGGGAGCCTTTGGCGCGCATTCGCGCTTCCCAGTCGATCAGGCGTCGCGCAAGTACGCTCGGCTCGATCGTGCCCTGGCCTTCCACCAGCAACTCACCGACGAGGATCGCCTGCTCGGTGTCATCGGTGATGGAGCCGGCGGGCATGTTCGGTGCGATGGGTTGGTCGGCGTCGGCATCTTCCAGGCCGGTGATGGCACCGAAGCGCGCCCGGACCTGCTCGCGGCTCAAAGACTGGGTGGGCATGCCCAAGGCATCGCCCAACGCCAGACCGTAGAAGGCACCGAGGGCACGATTGTGCGCGCTCATTTCGTCGCGCCAAACTGCAAGTGCAGACGAAAATGCAGCGGGTCGAGCAGACTCTCCACGTATTCCATGAAGCGTTCGCGCCGGTCGTAAGTGGTGCGCGACGCCTTGAGAAACACCGTGCCCACCGGGCGCTCGAGCAGCTCGGCGTCTTCATCGGTCAGAGGCTCGGCGCCGATCCATTGATCGCCTTCGGCGCCGACGTAACCGTAGGCGGCCAGGGTGATGGTCAGGGAGTTGTCGATCAGCCCGACCCGGGGCAAGCCTTCCAGGCCTCCGGAGGCCGGCATCAGCGAGCGCTCCAAAGACACGGCGCGGCCATCGGCGGCGCGGCGGCGACGGTCGAGGGCGATGAATTGGTCGCTGCCGAAGCGGCTGAACAGGTCCGGGCGGGTCACGGCTTCGAAGCGCAGGATGTCGGTGCTGACCAGGGCGCCGGTGTCGGCCAGGGCCTGGGCCCAACCATTGCGTTGGTCGAGCACCATGCCGTCATAGGTGACGATGGAGCCGACGCCGCCCTGGGTGGCGATGTAGTTGCGGCGCTTGAGCTCGGCCAGGGCTTCGCGCAGCGTGCCGCGACTGACCGCAAACTCTTCGGCCAGTTGATGCTCACCCGGCAGCAGGAAACCGTCGGCCATCACCCCACCTTCGATACGGCGGATGAGTTCGTCGACGACGCGTTTTTTCTTATCGAATCGGACATGTCTAATCATGTACAAATTGATAACCGAAAGCAGCCGTTTGCAGCAAGCGAATTATTTCAGGGAGAGGAAAAAAACCTCCTCAGGGCTCCAGGCCAATCGGGAAGAACGTCCCGCCGCTCCACACGCCGAGCCAGTTCTGACCGTCGATCGGACGGCTCACCGCCAGCTCGACCAATTGGTAGAACACATTGCGATGCACCAGGGCTTCGAGGTTGGCGCGCACCCGCAGATAGGGCGAAGGCTCCTCGGTGTCGGGGTCGATCACCACCCGCAGCGGGTGTTCAAGATCGGCCTCGACCTGCTCGTCGACTTGCGTGGTGAAGCGCAACCGCTGGCTTTCGCCCTGCCCTTCGACTTCCAGGGTGACCGCGACAAACGGCGCATCCTCGACGGTGATGCCGACCTTTTCCACGGGGGTGACCAGAAAGTACTCATCGCCATCGCGGCGGATGATGTTGGAGAACAACTTGACCATCGGCTTGCGCCCGATCGGCGTGCCCTGGTAATACCAGGTGCCGTCGCGGGCAATGTGCATGTCGATGTTGCCGCAGAAGTCCGGGTTCCACAGATGCACTGGCGCCGGCCCCTTGCCCTTGGGCAGTTGGGCCAATAGATCATTGGCCTTGGCGGAATCGGTCATGGGCTTCTCCTCTGGCTTACTGATCGCTCATGCCCAGCAGGCCTCGGGCGTACTGCGCCAGCGGGCGGGCGATCAGATCTTGGGGCGTATTGTCGTGGAACGTCAGTAAACCGCCACGACTGCGAATCCGTGCAGTATCAATCAAATACTGGGTGCTGGTCTCGATCAACATAATCTGGATAACGCCGCTGTCCAGGCCGACACGGTCGAGGGCCTGCTGATCGGTCCACTCATCGGCGTTGCCGATGCGGTCATCCGCCTTGGCGAAGCGGCAGTACAGCAAGTAGTGAGCGCCAGCCGCACGGGCTTCGGCCATGGCTTGTTCGAGGCTTTCGGGCTGGCGGGCGCGGCGCACCATGGGGAAGTATTCGACGAAGCCGTTGAAAGCTTCTTCGGCGACCACGTTCGGGCGCGGATAGGCGCTGCCGGGCGGCACGAAGGCGCCCTGGGCGATGAAGACAAAGGAGTCCGGCTGCACGCGAATCGACGCGGAGCGCCGGGTGTCGCTGTGGTCCAGCAACCCGGCGTCGCTCATCTGATAACGGGTGCCTTCGGCCATATCGCTGACGGTCATGCAACCACTCAGCGTCAACGACGCCAGCAACAAAACCAGACTACGCATCCTAATCCTCCAGAAGCCGGTGACGGAAAACCGGCGAATGGGCACGAGATGCAGAATCCGCGCCATTTGGGGAGGGGGCTTGCTCCCGATTGCGGCGAGTCGGTCAGATTATCGGGGACTGACACATTGCAATCGGGGGCAAGCCCCTTCCCACACTGGATTGTGCGCAATCTTGAAAACCGGGTTAGCCGCCGATGATTTTCATGATGGTCGCACCACCGGAGAACGCCACTTCCTGTTTGTCGCCCAAGGCCTTCATCAGCAAGCCTTGCAAGGCCGGCAGCGCCTGGTGGCGCGGTTTATCCAGCAGGTCGCCGACATAGTGACGATTGCTCGACGACAGGCAGCCATGCAACCAACCGGTGGACGACAGCCGCAACCGTGAACAGGTGCGGCAGAACGGCACGCTTTCGTTGGCGATCACCCCAAAGAAACCCTTGCCCGGCACTTCGTAGCGCACCGCCGTGGCGTCCACGGGAGCGTTGGCTTGCAGGTATTCGTGGTGTTCGCCGATCAGGCTCAGCAGTTGCTGAAGGCTGACGAATTGCTGCAGGAAGGCATTGGAGTCCTTGGCCAGGTGGCCCATTCGCATCAGTTCGATAAAGCGCAGCTCATAGCCCCGTTCCAGGCAATAGTCGAGCAGCGGCATCACCTGATCGAGGTTCTGGCCGCGCAACGGCACCATATTCACCTTGATCTTGATCCCGGCCGCGCGCGCCTGGTCCATGCCATCGAGCACCGTGGCCAGGTCGCCGCCACGGGCGATGCTGCGAAAGGCCTCGGCGTTCAGCGTGTCGAGGGACACGTTGATGCGCCGAATGCCGGCGTCCACCAGCAGCGGCAGTTTGCGCGCCAGCAGTTGGCCGTTGGTGGTCAGGCTGATCTCACTGAGGCCCATCCCGCCCACGGCGCCCATGAAGGCTTCCAGCTTGGGGCTGACCAACGGCTCACCACCGGTGATGCGCAGGCGCTCGATACCGGCGGCTTCGATCAGGTAAGCCACGCCACGGGCCATGGCCTCGGCCGAGAGTTCGTCCTGGGCAGCCACCAGCCGCTTGCCGTTAGGCACGCAATAGGTACACGCGTAATTGCAGGCTGAGGTCAGGCTGATCCGCAAATTGCGAAAACGCCTGCCTTGACGATCAACGATCATGGATCACTCCGGCAGAGGATAATTCAGACGCAGCAAAAGCTGACTCATAAATCAGCTTTTAGCAATAGCCTTACCTGAGTATATTCCTGGGTTACTGCACCTGGCAGTAAATCATTACGCGGCAGGCGTGCCAGCAGGTGCAGCGTCAACGGGTGGCAGCTCGCTGCTGTGCTTGCGCTTGTTGCCCATACGCACGCCGATGTCCATCAGGAACTGGAAGAAACCTTCCTGATCTTCCAATACATTGCTCCAGAACGGCGAGTGGTACAGCGCCACTGCGCCATGCACCAACGCCCAGGCGGCGCAGTAGTGGAAATACGGCGGCACGTCTTCCAGCTTGCCTTCGCTGATGCGGCCCTTGATCAGCAGGGTCAGGCGTTCGAAGTTCGAGGCGCGGATCTTGTGCAACTCCTCGACCATTTCCGGCACCTGATGGCCCTTGACCACCTTCTCTTCCAGGCGGTCGAACAGGCGGTAGCGCTGCGGGTCACGCATGCGGAACTCGAAGTAGGCCCGCGACAGGGCTTCCTTGTCCTTGTCCACATCGGCCGAATGCAGCAGCTCGTTCAGGTCGCGCTCGTAGTCGAGCATCAGGCGCAGGTAGATCTCGGCCTTGGACTTGAAGTGCTTGTAGATGGTGCCTTTGCCGATACCTACGGCATCCGCGATCATCTCGACGGTAACGCTGTCTTCACCTTGTTCGAGGAACAACTTGAGGGCGGTGTCGAGAATTTCCTGCTCGCGGCGGCGAAACTCACGGACCTTACGGGGTTCTTTTTGCATGAGGAAAAGGTCTGCAGAGGTCGGTATAGGGAGGGTTGCGCAGGGCCAAGGAGACGTGGCGATACGATTTACCCAGTACGAGGGATTATCCCGACTGAACGGTCGTTGGGCAACGCTTATGTGAACCGCTCACACACATTACTTTCAGCATGCCGACGAATTCATGGTGTTCAGTCAGAAATAATACATGACGTCTACGCCTGTACATCCGCTCAATGAGAACTCAAGCGAAGCGCGCGTATTCCAAATCTGTTTAAAAAACGACCAGACGCGACTGGACTGAATCGGATACTGATCAATACTTCAACTGTCGGCGCGACATCTCCCCCAAGTGAAGCGTCGACCTGGGTACCGACGGACTGCGTGCCCTTGTTTTACTCCTAATGGTCTTAACCCGGATTCCCCCCCCAGAACCCGGGTTTTTTTTGCCTCGGATTTGGTCGCGTCAACCCGCGACGTGCGCCAGCGGGAACAGGCGCTTGAAGTTCTCGGTGGTCTGTTCGGCAAAGCGTTCGTAGGACTCACCGCGTAGCATCGCCAGGTAATCCGCCACGTCACGCACATACTCCGGCAGGTTCGGCTTGCCGCGATGGGGAATCGGCGCCAGGTACGGCGAGTCGGTTTCCACCAGCAGCCGGTCGGCCGGCACTTGTCGCGCCACGTCACGCAGGGCGTCGGCATTGCGAAAGGTGACGATGCCCGACAGGGAAATGTAGAACCCCAGGTCGAGGGCCGCCTTGGCCATGTCCCAGTCTTCGGTGAAGCAATGCAGCACGCCGGCCTGGGGCAATGCGGCTTCGCGCAGCAGGCTCAGGGTGTCGGCGCGGGCGCCGCGGGTGTGGACGATGACCGGTTTGCCGGTCTGCTCGGCGGCGTGCAGGTGCAGGCGGAACGACGCTTGCTGCAATAGCGCGGCTTCGGGCTCGTAGTGATAGTCCAGGCCGGTTTCACCAATCGCCACCACCCGTGGGTGGTTGAGTTCGCCGAGCAACCAGTCGAGGGCCGGAGCTTCGCCAGGCTTGAGGTCCAGCGGGTGGATACCCACCGAGCAATCCACGTCCGCGTAGCGATCCGCGAGGGCTTTGACGTCGGCCGCATTGTCGGCGCTGACGCCGATGCACAGGAAGTGCCCGACCCCACGCTGGCGGGCCGCTTCCAGGGCGGCGTCGAGGGAACCGCCGTGTTGGGCGAGGTCGAGGCGATCAAGGTGGCAATGGGAATCTACGAGCATAGGAAATGACAACTTCAATCACGGGAAGGGTCTGGCCGACGATACACCCGTCGGCCACGGAAATTAACGCCGGCCGAGCAAACCGACCCACTGCACCAGCAGCGCTTCGAGCAACAGCACGCGGTTGAGGTTGGCCTTGCCGAGGACCTTCTGGCGCTGGGCGAGAATCCAGTCCTGGATATTCAGCACCTTGTCCTGTGCGCTTTTCTGCGCGAGGTATTGCACGACCTTGCGCATGTCCGGCAGGCCCAGGCCATTTTCATCCTGGGTCAACTGGTAGCGCAGGATCAGGCTCGACCAGTCGCAGAACCAGTCGAACAGCAGCAGCAAGGGGATATCCTTCCAGGCGGTTTCCGCCAACTGGGTGGCGGACAACTCCTGCTTGAGCAGCTTTTTCACCCCGTCCACCACCAGCGCGCGTTGCTCGCGCACGCCCTGGGCCTGCAGCTTCACGGCGGCCAGGGGGGAGCCGGCGGCCAGGGTCAGCAACTCGACGCGTTCGGCTTCGGAACAGTCCGGCAAAGCCTGTTCCAGCCATTGCAGGCTCATCGCCTCGCTGGGCAATGGGCACGCCTGCTGCACGCAACGGCTGCGAATGGTCGGCAACAAGCGGCTGGACTGGTGGCTGACCAGCAACAGCACGGTATCGCCGGAAGGTTCTTCGAGGCTTTTGAGCAAGGCGTTGGCCGCGTTGATGTTCATCGCCTCCACCGGCTCGATCAGTACGACCTTGCGCCCGCCCATCTGCGCGGTTTGCACCACGAAGCTGACGAGGTCACGCACCTGGTCGACCTTGATCGCCTTGTCCGCTTCCTCGGGTTCCAGCAGGTAGTTGTCCGGGTGGCTGCCGGCCTTGAGCAGCAGGCAGGACTTGCACACGCCGCAGGCTTCCAGGTTGACCGGACGTTGGCACAGCAGGCTGGCCATCAGGCGTTCGGCGAGTGCGCGCTTACCGATACCCGCCGGGCCGTGCAACAAGTAGGCATGAGCGTGCTGGGCACGCCCCGCCAGTTGCTGCCAGAGACTGTCCTGCCAAGGGTAGGCTTCAGCCACGGGCGCGCTCCAGCAATGTGGGTAGCAGCGCATCGATGGCCTGCTGCACCTGGGCCAGCGGCTGGGCGGCGTCCAACAGGTAGTAACGCGCCGGCTCGGCCTTGGCCCGGGCAAGGAATGCGCTGCGCACGGCGTTGAAAAACGCCTGGCCTTCCAGTTCGAAGCGGTCCAGGCGGCCACGCGCACTGGCACGGGCCAGGCCGACTTCCACCGGCAGGTCGAACACCAGGGTCAGGTCGGGGCGCAAATCGCCCTGGACGAAGGTCTCCAGGGTGGCGATGCGCGCCTGGGACAGGCCGCGGCCACCGCCTTGGTAGGCATAGGTGGAATCGGTGAAGCGGTCACAAATCACCACGGCGCCGCGGGCCAGCGCCGGGCGAATCACTTCGGCCAGGTGCTGGGCGCGTGCGGCGAACACCAGCAGCAGTTCGGTGTCCGGGTTCATCTGTTCTTCACCTGGGGCCAGCAGCACTTCACGGATGCGCTCGGCCAACGGCGTACCGCCGGGCTCGCGGGTCAGCACCACCTCGACGCCCGCAGCGCGCAAACGCTCGGCCAGGTAATCGCGGTTGGTGCTTTTGCCGGCGCCTTCCGGGCCTTCCAGGGTAATAAACAAGCCAGTCACAGGCAGTCCTTAGTCAGAGTCATTGCGGGCTTTGCGGTGCGGCGGCGTCCGGCGCAGGCTCGGCGGGTGCGTCGGGGGCATCGTTCGTCGGCGCGGGGTCTTCCAACGGCTTCACCTGCGGCGCCGGGCTGGAACGGTAATCGGCGCGACGCTTGAGCTGGAACTCACGCACCGCGGCATTATGTGCATCCAGGTCGTCCGAGAAAATATGACTGCCATCACCCCGGGCAACGAAATACAGGCTGCTGCCCGGCACCGGGTTCAGCGCCGCATGAATCGCCTCGCGGCCGACCATCGCGATGGGTGTCGGCGGGAGCCCGGCAACCATGTAGGTGTTGTAGAGGTTGGCTTCCTTGAGATGGGCACGCGTCAGCTTACCGTTGTAGCGCTCGCCCAGGCCGTAGATCACCGTCGGATCGGTCTGCAGCAGCATGCCGATCTTCATGCGACGCACGAATACCCCGGCGATCTGCCCGCGCTCCTCCGGCACACCGGTCTCTTTCTCCACCAGGGAGGCCATGATCAGCGCTTGGTAGGGGTCGGTGTACGGCGCGTCGGCGGCGCGTTTGCTCCACTCCTGGGCGAGCACGTCGTCCAGGCGGTTGTAGGCTTTCTTGAGGAACTCGACATCCGTCATGCCGCGCACAAAGCGATAGGTATCGGGGAAGAACCGCCCCTCGGGGAAAACCCCTGGGTGGCCGAGCTTGTCCATCACTTCGCTGTCACTCAGGCCGGCAAGGCTCTGCACGATCTTTTCATGCTTGGCCAGCGCCGAGCGCACTTGGCGGAAATTCCAGCCCTCCACCAGGGTCAGGCTGTATTGCACCACTTCGCCACGCTGCCACAGGCCGATCAAGCCTTGGGCGGTGAGGCCGGGAGTGAGGCGGTATTCGCCGCTGTGCAATGGCTGGCCTTCGAGGTTGAAGCGCCAGTACAGACGCAACCAGAAGGCGCCGTCGAGCACACCGTCGGCTTCCAGGCGATTGAAAGTGCCGGTCGGCGTGGCTCCGGCGGGGACGTCGAGCAGTTGCTCCTCGGTCAGGTGCAAGGGCTGCTTGAGGGCTGAGTCGAGCTTCCAGGCCGAAAACCCCAACAGCAACGCCGCCGCGAACAGACCGATCAGCAGCAGTAACAACAGTTTTCGTATCAACTCAAATATCCAATAGCGCGCGAACAATGCCCTGCAGTTTACGGGTGAGCGGCCCAACCGACCAGCTCATCGCAGCACAGCTGCGCACCGGCCAAATGCCATAAACGCTGTTGCAGACAAAAACCTCGTCGGCCGACTGCAACTGCTCAAGGCTGATATCGGCCACGACCACCGGGGTGCCGAGCGCCTGCGCCTGGGCCAGTAGCTCGGCACGCATGACGCCGGCCACGCCGCAACGATTCAGATCAGCGGTCAACAACACGCCGTGACGCACCAGGAACAGGTTGCTGAACACGCCTTCGATGACGCGCCCGGACATATCCAGCATCAAACCTTCGGCATGCTCGGTATCTTGCCACTCGGCGCGCGCGATCACTTGTTCGAGGCGATTGAGGTGCTTGAGACCGGCCAGCAGCGGCTGTTCGGACAAACGGGTGGCGCACGGAAACAGGCGGATACCGTCGTTGCCATGGGCCTGGGGATAAGCAGCAGGCGCACTGCCCTGCAGGATACGGCGCACCGGGGCGCCGGGGTTGATGCCATAACCGCGCAGGCTGTCGCCTCGGGTGAGGATCAATTTGAGTACGCCATCGCCGAGGGCGCTGGCATAAGCGAGCACTTCGCTGCGGACCAATGCCGGGTCCACAACCAATGCCAACCGCCTGCAACCCTCGGCCAGGCGTTGCAGGTGGCGGTCGAGCAACACCGGTTGCCCGGCCTTGACGGCGATGGTTTCGAACAGGCCATCGCCATACGCCAGGCCACGATCTTTCAGGGGCACGCTGTCCGCTGGCTGACCGTCGACCCAGCTGTGCATTACTCGGCGAACCGGCGGAACACCAGGGAACCGTTGGTGCCACCGAAACCGAACGAGTTGGACAACACCACGTCGATCGGCATTTTCTGCGCTTCATGAGGCACGAAGTTCAGGTCGCAGCCTTCATCCGGCTCATCGAGGTTGATGGTCGGCGGAGCGACCTGATCCCTGATGGCCAGCACGCTGAAGATCGCTTCGACCGCGCCCGCCGCACCCAACAGGTGGCCGGTCATGGACTTGGTGGAGCTGACCGCCAGCTTGTAGGCGTGCTCGCCGAACACCGACTTGATCGCTTCGGCTTCCGCCAGGTCGCCGGTCGCTGTCGAAGTGCCGTGGGCGTTGATGTACTGCACCAGGTCCGGGCTGATCTTCGCATCGCGCAGGGCGTTGGTGATGCAACGCGCAGCACCGGCGCCGTTGGCCGGTGGCGAAGTCATGTGGTAGGCGTCGCCACTCATGCCAAAGCCGATCAGCTCGGCGTAGATCGTCGCGCCACGCGCCTTGGCGTGTTCCAGCTCTTCCAGCACCAGCGCACCGGCGCCGTCGGCCAGGACGAAACCGTCACGGCCCTTGTCCCACGGACGGCTGGCACGAGCCGGCTCGTCGTTGCGGGTCGACAGCGCACGCGACGCGCCGAAGCCGCCCATGCCCAGGCCGCAGGCCGCCATTTCAGCGCCGCCGGCAATCATCACGTCCGCTTCGTCATAGGCGATATTGCGCGCGGCCATGCCGATGCAATGCGTGCCTGTGGTGCAAGCCGTGGCAATGGCGTAGTTAGGTCCCTGTGCTCCCAGATGGATGGACAGGAAACCGGAAATCATATTGATGATCGAACCCGGCACGAAGAACGGTGAAATTCGACGCGGACCGGACTCGTGCAACGTGCGACTGGTTTCTTCGATATTGGTCAAACCGCCAATACCCGAACCCATGGCCACGCCGATGCGTTCACGGTTGGCGTCGGTGACTTCCAGACCAGCGTCACGCACTGCCTGAAAACCGGCTGCCAGGCCGTATTGAATGAACAGGTCGAGTTTGCGGGACTCTTTGATCGAGAGGTATTGCTCGACATTGAACCCCTTTACCGAGCCGCCAAAACGGGTGGAATAGGCAGAAAGGTCCGTGTGTTCGATCAGACCAATACCACTGCGGCCAGCCAGAATGCCCTGCCAACTGCTCGGCACATCCGTGCCCAGTGGCGACAACATACCCATACCGGTGACTACGACGCGTCTACGCGACACAGCACTCTCCTTTTTCTAATGACGACACTTTGCTTCAGAATCACTTTTCATCAGAGCTAAAGAAAAAACCGCACGCCGTTACAGCAGTGCGGTTTTTCCCTGACAGCAAGCGACGACTACAAACTATTACGCCTGGTGGCTGGTAACGTAGTCGATTGCAGCTTGAACGGTAGTGATTTTTTCAGCTTCTTCGTCCGGGATTTCGGTCTCGAATTCCTCTTCCAGAGCCATCACCAGCTCAACGGTGTCAAGGGAGTCGGCACCCAGGTCTTCAACGAAGGAAGCGGTGTTGACCACTTCTTCTTCTTTAACGCCCAGTTGCTCGGCAACGATTTTCTTGACGCGCTCTTCGATGGTGCTCATACCTTGTTTTCACTCCTAATGGACAAATTCAGGCAGCTGGCCAGTGGGTAAGTGTATAGAAAGCCATTTCAGCTTTTCAACTGAAAGGTTCACCCCGTACCCGGTCGGCCACCCGCGTATAAATTAAGTTGCAGCTTTATAACGGATTTTAGACAGCTCGTATGACATTTTTTTGAAGCGATCCGTCACAATTTAACTCATGTACATCCCGCCGTTAACCGGGATTGTAGCCCCAGTCACGTATGCCGCACCGTCGGATGCCAGGAAAGAGACCACATTCGCGATCTCTTGAGCCTGGCCCAGACGGCCCAGCGGAATCTGCGTCAGCAAGGCTTCACGCTGTGCTTCCGGCAGTTCGCGGGTCATATCGGTGTCGATGAACCCAGGGGCCACCGAGTTGACCGTAATCGACCGCGAGCCGACTTCACGCGCCAGTGCGCGGCTGAAACCTTCCAGACCGGCTTTCGCCGCGGCATAGTTTACTTGGCCTGCGTTGCCCATGGCACCCACTACGGAGCCAATATTGATAATTCGACCCCAACGCGCCTTGGTCATGCCGCGCAAAACGCCCTTGGACAGGCGAAACAGACTGTTCAAGTTGGTGTCGACGACGTCATGCCACTCGTCGTCTTTCATCCGCATCATCAGATTATCGCGGGTGATACCGGCATTATTCACCAGAATCGCCGGCGCGCCGAACTGTGCGGTGATCTCGGCCAGTACGGCAGCCACGGACTCATCGCTGGTCACATTCAGCTCAAGGCCGGTGCCCTGCACGCCGTTTTCCTTCAAGGTCGCGGCGATACGCTCGGCGCCCGCGGCGGAAGTGGCGGTGCCGATCACGACGGCGCCCTGACGGCCCAGTTCCAGGGCGATCGCCTGGCCAATGCCACGGCTTGCGCCGGTAACCAGTGCAACTTTACCTTGCAGACTCATGCAGGCTTCTCCTAAGTTCGGGGTTCAGGCCAGTGCCGCGCGAGCGGCCGCAAAGGCATCCGGGGTATTGAGGTTGGAGGTCGACACGCCGTCGGCGCAGCGCTTGTTCAGGCCGGCCAGGACTTTGCCCGGGCCGCACTCGACCAACTCGGTGGCGCCGTTGGCGGCCAGGGTCTGTACCGATTCAACCCAGCGCACCGGCTTGTAGAGTTGTTCCAGCAGGTCGCGCTTGAGGGTGTCGAGATCCGCGGCAACCGCCGCGCTGACGTTCTGCACCAGCGGGATCTGCGGTGCCTGCCAGTTGATGGCGGCGATGGACTCGGCAAAACGCTCGGCCGCCGGGCGCATCAGCTCGCAGTGCGACGGCACGCTCACCGGCAACGGCAAGGCACGCTTGGCGCCACGGGCCTTGCAGCCTTCGATGGCGCGCTCAACGGCGGCCTTGGCACCGGCAATCACCACCTGGCCCGGCGAGTTGAAGTTCACCGCGCTGACCACTTCGCCCTGGGCCGCTTCGGCACAGGCGGCGATCACCACCGCATCATCCAGGCCGAGAATGGCGGCCATGCCACCCTGCCCGGCCGGAACCGCTTCCTGCATCAACTGGCCACGACGCTCGACCAGCTTGACCGCTTCAGCGAGGGTCAGGCTGCCCGCGGCGACCAGGGCACTGTATTCGCCCAGGCTGTGACCGGCGACGAATGCCGGACGCGCGCCGCCTTCCGCCAGCCACAAGCGCCACAGGGCGATCGAAGCGGTGAGGATGGCCGGCTGGGTTTTATCGGTTTGATTGAGTTGCTCTTCCGGCCCCTGCTGGGTCAGCGCCCACAGGTCGTAACCCAGGGCATCGGAAGCTTCCTTGAAGGTTTCCAGGATCAGCGGATATTGCGCGCCCAGCTCGGCCAACATGCCGAGGGACTGCGAACCCTGCCCTGGAAAGACGAATGCGAGGGATGTAGACATGTAACAAGCCCCTAATGATCTGGTCGTCGGATATAGGCGCTCCTACGATGGGAGCGCACGAAACTGACAGATTGGATGGTCAATTGAACCGGCCGGTCACATTTAAGCATTCCCGGGCCGATTCGCCTAAGGCAACAGATCTTCCAGGCGGCCGTGCAAGCGTCGCGGCAGGTTTTCCTGGATCTCGATCAACGCCCGTGCAATCGCACTCTGAAAGCCTTCCACCCCCGCCGAGCCATGGCTTTTCACCACGATGCCCTGCAAGCCGAGAAAGCTTGCGCCATTATGCCGCGCCGGGGCCAGGTCCTCCTGCAGGCGGCGCATCAGCGGCAACGCCAGGGCGCCGACCAGGCGTGTCGCCAGGTTGCGCTTGAACAAGGCCTCGATCCGCGTGGCAATCATGGTCGCCAGGCCTTCGCTGGATTTAAGCAGGATATTGCCGACAAACCCGTCGCACACCACCACATCCGCCTCGCCGCGATACAAACCGTCGCCTTCGACAAAGCCGATGTAGTTCAACCCCCGCGCACCTTGCAGCAAAGCGGCGGCGAGCTTGACCTGCTGGTTGCCCTTGATGTCTTCGATGCCGATATTCAGCAAGGCCACGCGCGGACGAGCCACACCCAGCGCCTCGGCCGCCACCGAGCCCATCACGGCGAACTGGAACAGATGCTCGGCACTGCAATCGACATTCGCGCCCAGGTCGAGCAACTGGCAATAGCCTGTCTGCGTCGGTATCGCCGCGACTATCGCCGGCCGGTCGATCCCCGGCAAGGTCTTGAGCACATGCCGCGACAACGCCATCAGCGCGCCCGTATTGCCGGCACTGACACAGGCTTGCACCTTGCCATCACGCAACAACTCGAGGGCGACCCGCATTGAAGAGTCGGGCTTGCCACGCAGGGCGACCGCTGGCTTTTCATCCATGCCGATGGCTTCGCTGGCGGGCGTAATCGTCAGGCGCGCGCGATCCACCGCCGGATGGCTGGCAATCAGTTCTTCAAGAAGGGAAGGTTGACCGACGAGGGTCAGGTGCAGCGAGGGCGTAGCAGACAGGCTGGCAATACAAGCCTGAACAATGCTGCGGGGACCGAAGTCCCCGCCCATTGCGTCAATCGCGATGACTTGAGCAGACAAGTGATTACTCGTCAGCGCCCTTGTCGATCACTTTACGGCCACGGTATACGCCTTCTGGCGATACGTGGTGACGCAGGTGAATTTCACCGGTGGTTTTTTCTACAGACAGAGTGCTTGCCGTCAGGGCGTCGTGGGAACGACGCATGTCACGGGCAGAGCGGGATTTTTTGTTCTGCTGAACAGCCATAATTGATTAACTCCTAAACGTTTGGGTCACGCTTTAACTGCGCCAATACACTGAACGGGTTGGACCGCGTTACCTCGTCCTCGCTCGGTTCGGACTCGTCATCGAGACCCGCCGGCTGCTGGCATTCTTCCGGATGATGAGCAGGCACAATGGGCAAGGCGAGCAGAAGCTCCTCCTCGATCAGTGCATGCAGATCCAAAGGATCTTCGCCCAGTTCCAGCACGTCATAACCTTTCGGCAACGACTGGGTATTCGCACCCTCCTTTACCACAGCATAACTGCACTCGCTGTGAATCGGCAGGGTGACCAGCTCAAGACAACGCTGGCAAACCATTTTGACCTCGGTGTCGATAAAACTGTGAATTACCACAGATTTACGTTCATCTCGTTCAAAAACGAATTTGGCCTGCACCGTACCGACAGTGTCGGAAAGCGGGTCGCAGAGTCTCTCCAAATCGGCCAGCAGCAACTCACCTTGAAGGGAAGTGCCACGATCAGCCAATTTGCGCGGGTCAACGTGAGGTGGAATCGGGTCATTCAACATAGGCGCAGCATTATAGGGATGCCCCCAGCCATGTCAAAGGAAATTCAGCCCTGTGCGTCAGCCGGTCGTCCCGCTAGAATCCCCGGTCGCCCTGAGGAGACGCCCATGCTGCCTTTATTACTCGCATCCAGCTCGGTCTATCGCCGGGAATTGCTGAGCCGCCTGCACTTACCGTTCATCTGCAGCTCGCCGGATATCGATGAAAGCCACCGCGCAAATGAGTCAGCCGTCGAACTGGTCAAGCGCCTGGCCGAAGAGAAAGCCCGCGCCCTCGCCGCCCGCCATCCAGGGCACCTGATCATCGGCTCCGATCAGGTCGCCACACTCGAAGGCCGGATCATCGGCAAACCCCACACCTTCGAGAACGCCCGCGAGCAACTGCTGGCGGCCAGCGGCAAGCGTGTCAGCTTCCTCACCGGGCTGACGCTGCTGAACAGCGAGACCGGGCACTGCCAGGTCGACTGCGTGCCGTTCACCGTGCACATGCGCGTGCTGGACGCGGAGCGGGTCGAGCGCTACCTGCGGATCGAGCAGCCCTATGACTGCGCGGGCAGTTTCAAGGCCGAAGGGCTGGGCGTGAGCCTGTTTCAAAGCACCGAAGGCCCGGATGCGACCAGCCTTGTCGGCTTACCGCTGATTCGCCTGGTGGATATGCTGCTGGCCGAGGGCGTGCAAATCCCTTAAACCAGCGCAAAACCAAATGTGGGAGGGGGTTTGCTCCCGATAGCGGTGGGTCAGCTACAGATAAGCTGGCTGATCCACTGCTATCGGGAGCAAGCTCCCTCCCACATTTATCTACGCAGACCTTGGGATCTCAGCGCAGGGTCGGGCCCTGGAAGCCCATGTACAAGGCCAACTTCTCCGCCACGCTGGCGCCGAGCTTCTTGGAGAAACGGTCAAACGGCGACTCCTGAACGGTGAAGTCCACCAGTTCCTTTTCACCAATCACGTCCCGCGCCACCGAACTGGCACTGCCCAGGCCATCGATCAAGCCCAGCGGCAAGGCCTGCTCGCCAGACCAGACCAGCCCGGAGAACAGCTCCGGATGGTCCTTGTCCTTCAGACGATCACCGCGCCCTTGCTTGACGCTGGCAATGAACTGGCGATGAGTGGTGTCGAGCACGCTCTGCCAGAACTGGGTTTCATCGGCCTTTTGCGGCTGGAACGGGTCGAGGAACGCCTTATGCTCGCCCGAGGTGTAGGTGCGACGCTCCACACCGAGCTTCTCCATGGTGCCGACAAAGCCGTAACCGGCCGCCGTGACGCCAATGGAACCCACCAGGCTGGCCTTGTCGGCGTAGATCTGGTCAGCGGCACTGGCGATGTAATACGCACCCGAGGCGCCCAGGTCGGAGATCACCGCGTACAGCTTGATCTGCGGATGCAGCGAGCGCAGGCGGCGAATCTCGTCATACACGTAGCCCGATTGCACCGGGCTGCCGCCTGGGCTGTTGATGCGCAGGATCACGCCCTTGACCTTGGGGTCTTCGAACGCGGTGCGCAGACTGCTGACGATATTGTCGGCGCTGGCGGACTCCTTGTCGGCAATCACCCCGCGCACTTCGATCAAGGCGGTGTAGTTGGGACCACGGGTCGCGGTTTTTTCCATGTCCACCAGCGGGCTGAACAGCACCAGCATGCCGAGCAGGTAAACAAAGGTCAGCAGCTTGAAGAAAATCCCCCAGCGCCGCGAACGACGCTGCTCTTGCACGCTGGCCAGAAGGGTCTTCTCCAGCAGCTTCCAACTCTTGTCGTCACTGCTGTCGGCCTTTTCGGGCGCTTTCCACTCATCACTCATGCCATCTACCCCAGCAAAGACTCAGTGGGCCCGGCTGAGCCAGGCCTGCAATTCAGAAAAATGATCGATCGTCAGCCTGGGCTCGTATGCCTGCAGCGCCTCGGCAGCCTGCGCACCGTAGCTGACCGCCACGCTGTCCATGCCGGCATTGCGCGCCATCATCAGGTCGAAGGACGCGTCGCCGACCATCAACGCCTGGCGTGGCGACACGCCGCAATGGGCGAGGATCTGCTCAAGCATCAGCGGATGGGGCTTGCTGGCGGTTTCGTCCGCGGCGCGGGTAACGTCGAAATAGTCTTCCCAGCCGTGGGCCCTGAGCACCCGGTCCAGGCCGCGGCGGGCCTTGCCGGTGGCGACCGCCAGCTGATAACCCTCGGCGCGGAACGCTTCCAGGGACTGCACCACGCCATCAAACAGCGGCGAAGGCTCGGCCTCCAGCGCAATGTAGTGATCGGCATAATGCTCGCGGAACGCGACCAATTCAGCGTCAGCGATGTGCGGGTACAAGGTGCGAATCGCCTCAGGCAACCCCAGGCCGATAATGCCCTTGACCGCCAGATCGCTGCACAGCTCGAAGCCAGAACGCGTCGAGGCCATGTGCATGGCCTCGACGATACGGCCAATGGAGTTGGCCAGCGTGCCGTCCCAATCGAAAATCAGCAGTTTGTAGTCAAGGTGCGGCACTCAAACGCTCCACGGTCTTGGCCCACATCTCATCGACCGGCGCCTGCAATTTCAATTCGCCACCATCGGGCAGCGGGACGGTGAGCATGTAGGCGTGCAGGAACAGGCGTTTGCCGCCCAGGTCGCGAATCTCCTTGGAGAACGCCTCGTCGCCATACTTGGTGTCACCGGCAATGCAGTGGCCCGCATGCAGGGTGTGCACGCGAATCTGGTGAGTGCGCCCGGTGACCGGCTTGGCCTCGACCAGGGTGGCGAAGTCGCCGAAGCGGCGCAGCACCTTGAACAGGGTCAGGGCTTCTTTGCCCTCCTCGTCCACTTCGACCATGCGCTCGCCGGAGCGCAAGTTGCTCTTCTGCAACGGCGCGCGCACGCTCTTGATCGAGCTGGCCCAGTTGCCGCGCACCAGCGCCATGTAGCGCTTGTCCACGCCATCGCCGCGCAGGGCGGTGTGCAGGTGGCGCAACATGCTGCGCTTCTTGGCGATCATGAGCAGGCCGGAGGTGTCGCGGTCGAGGCGATGAACCAGCTCCAGCTCCTTGGCATCCGGACGCAACTGACGAAAGGCTTCGATCACGCCGAAACTCAGGCCGCTGCCGCCGTGAACCGCAATGCCGCAGGGCTTGTTGATCACGATCAGCTTGCTGTCTTCGTAGACAATCGACGCTTCAAGGCGCTGCAACAGACCCTGGGCCAGCGGCACAGGTTCGTCGCGCTCAGGCACGCGCACCGGAGGCACCCGGACGATATCGCCCGCCTGCAGCTTGTACTCGGGCTTGATGCGACCCTTGTTCACGCGCACTTCGCCTTTACGCAAAATGCGGTAGATCAAGGTCTTGGGCACGCCTTTGAGCCTGGCCAGGAGAAAATTGTCGATGCGTTGGCCGGCATATTCCGGCGAGACCTCGAGCAGCTGGACGCTGGGGGTCTGGGGGGCGGTAGTCGTCATGTCGGCGATGATAACAATTTTTTATGGAATTGAAGCACTTAATCATTACTGCTATAGTCGCGAACGCCGCCAAAAGCGGCCTGGACAGAGGACTTGCGGCAAATTGCCGGCCCTGACCTTCGCAATTCATCAGGACGCGAGGCCGTCCTACGGGGCTTTCGTTACCTTGGAAAGCCCGAGATTGTAACAAGCGCAGGTGACATGAGGCCTGAAGCGAGTGCAGAAAGCAGAGTGAATACTCGCATTTTGCGCCGATATTTACGGCCAGTTCACAAAGTGCAGTCAGTCTTGGGACACACCATGGCGAATGCTTCGGAAACAACGCCTGTTAAGAGCCGAGTGAGAGCGCAATCGCCCACACTTGGTCTTGTTTAGCCATGAGCGTGGACTCCCCATTGGAGAACACGGTAAATGCCAACCCGCTGCGGATTCTGCGCGCGGCAGCACCCGAATTATCAGGGATACGTGTAGGGTGGAGATGCACAACCGTCGGACCGTGTAGCACTAGGCTTATATTTAGACGCTTCATCTCGTCCACAGTCGCCGGTTGATTCCTCCTCCTGACCTTAGCTTTTGTTGAAGTGGTGCCTTTGTCACCACCGCTAACAAGCAGGACGCGTCCGTCGCGATACCGGCCCAATTGGCCGATTTTGCTGGACACTGGAGTGGCCAACCACTCTTGACGCACCTGACACCGACCGTGAGAAGTCGTGTGTGCCGAACGCCGTTTCCGGCAGCCCGGAAACCGACGGTACAACATGAAAAGAATGCTGATTAACGCAACTCAACCCGAAGAGTTGCGTGTTGCGCTGGTAGATGGCCAACGCCTTTACGACCTGGACATCGAGTCCGGCGCACGCGAGCAGAAGAAGGCCAACATCTATAAAGGCCGTATTACTCGCATCGAACCAAGCCTTGAGGCTGCCTTTGTCGATTTCGGCTCCGAGCGCCACGGCTTCCTGCCCCTCAAAGAAATCTCCCGCGAATACTTCAAGAAATCCCCCGAAGGCCGCGTAAACATCAAGGACGTCCTGAGCGAAGGCCAGGAAGTCATCGTTCAGGTCGAAAAAGAAGAACGTGGCAACAAGGGCGCCGCCCTGACCACCTTCATCAGCCTGGCCGGCCGTTACCTCGTGCTGATGCCGAACAACCCGCGTGCCGGCGGCATCTCCCGTCGCATCGAAGGCGAAGAGCGCAACGAACTGCGTGAAGCGCTGAACGGCCTGATCGCACCGGCCGACATGGGCCTGATCGTGCGCACTGCCGGCCTGGGCCGCAGCAGCGAAGAAATGCAGTGGGACCTCGACTACCTGCTGCAACTGTGGACCGCCATCAAAGAGGCCTCCCTGGATCGTTCCGCGCCGTTCCTGATCTACCAGGAAAGCAACGTGATCATCCGCGCCATCCGCGATTACCTGCGCCAGGACATCGGCGAAGTGCTGATCGACAGCGTCGAAGCCCAGGACGAAGCCCTGACCTTCATCCGCCAGGTGATGCCGCAGTACGCCAGCAAGATCAAGCTGTACGAAGACAGCGTTCCGCTGTTCAACCGTTTCCAGATCGAAAGCCAGATCGAGACCGCCTTCCAGCGCGTGGTCGAATTGCCTTCCGGCGGCTCCATCGTGATCGACCCGACCGAAGCTCTGGTGTCCATCGACATCAACTCGGCGCGCGCCACGAAAGGTAGCGACATCGAAGAAACCGCCCTGCAGACCAACCTGGAAGCGGCTGAAGAAATCGCCCGCCAGCTGCGCCTGCGTGATATCGGCGGCCTGATCGTGATCGACTTCATCGACATGACCCCCGCCAAGAACCAGCGCGCCGTGGAAGAGAAAGTCCGCGAATGCCTGGAAGCTGACCGTGCCCGCGTGCAAGTCGGCCGCATCTCGCGCTTCGGCCTGCTGGAAATGTCCCGTCAGCGCCTGCGTCCGTCCCTGGGCGAGAGCAGCGGCATTGTCTGCCCGCGTTGCAACGGCACTGGCATCATCCGTGACGTTGAATCGCTGTCCCTGGCGATCCTGCGCCTGATCGAAGAAGAAGCCCTGAAAGACCGCACCGCCGAAGTCCGCGCACAAGTGCCGATCCCGGTTGCCGCGTTCCTGCTCAACGAAAAACGCAACTCGATCACCAAGATCGAACTGCGCACCCGTGCCCGTATCGTCATCCTGCCGAACGATCATCTCGAAACGCCGCACTTCGAAGTGCAGCGCCTGCGTGATGACAGCCCGGAAGCCCACAGCGGCCAGTCCAGCTACGAAATCGCCGCTGCCGCTGCCGAAGTGGAAGAAGTCCAGCCAGCCGCCGCGACCCGCACCCTGGTTCGCCAGGAAGCCGCCGTGAAGACCGCTCCGGCGCGTGCCAACGCACCGGTTCCGGTTGAAGTGGCTGCCCCGGTTGCAGCCCCGGCCGCCCTGCCTGAGCCAAGCCTGTTCAAGGGCCTGGTGAAATCGCTGGTCAGCCTGTTCGCCAGCAAGGAAGAGCCTGCGGCACCGGTGGTGGTCGAAAAACCTGCCACCGAGCGTCCGGCGCGTAACGAAGAGCGTCGCAACGGTCGCCAGCAGAGCCGTAACCGCAACGGTCGCCGTGACGAAGAGCGCAAGCCGCGCGAAGAACGGGCCCCGCGTGAAGAGCGCGCACCCCGTGAAGAGCGTGCGCCTCGCGAAGCCCGTGAAGAGACCCCGGTCGTAGCCCGCGAAGAACGCGCACCGCGCGAAGAGCGCGCACCACGTCCACCACGCGCACCGCGTGAAGATCGTAAGCCGCGTGGCGAGCGTGAAGAACGTGTGCGTGAACTGCGCGAGCCGCTGGACGCTGCGCCAGCCGTTGCCGTTGCCGCCGCTGCTGTTGCCGCCCCTACCGAGGAAGAACGCCCGGCTCGCCCGCCGCGTGAAGAGCGTGCGCCACGTGAAGAGCGTCAACCGCGCCCACCGCGTGAAGAACGTCAACCACGTACCGAGCAGGCGGCTGCCGCCAGCGAAGAAGAAGTGCTGACCGGCGAAGAGCAACTGCAGGAAGACGGCCAGGACAACGCCGAAGGCGATCGTCCGCGCCGCCGCTCCCGTGGCCAGCGTCGTCGCAGCAACCGTCGCGAGCGTCAACGTGACGCCAACGGCAATGTGATCGAAGGTTCGGAAGAAGCCGGCGAGAACGTAGAAGCCGCTACCAGCGAACCGACCAGCACCGAACTGGCTGCCGGCCTGGCCGTTACCGCCGCTGTTGCCAGCTCGGTCATCAGCGCACCTGCCGAAGCCCAGGCTCACGAGCAGGCTGAACGCGCCACTGCCGCCGTCGAAGAAACCGTTGCGGTAGAAGCGCCAGTCGCCGAGACCCCAGTGGTTGAAGCACCGGTCGTAGAAGCAACTACCCCGATCGAAGCCCCCGCGGCTCCGGAAGTGGAAGTTGCGCCGGTTCGCGAAGCCCAGCCGCAAGAAGAAGTGGCTGCTGCCGAGCCTGCCCCGGTGGTTGAGCCACAGCCAGTGGTTGAAGCTGTCGTGGAAGCTCCGGTTGTAGAAGCCGCCGCCCCGGCCGTGCGTGAAGTTCGCGAAGAACAGACCGCCTTCCAGTGGACTGCCGAACCTGCCGCCCCGGTTGAAGCACCTGCCCCCGTGGTAGAAGCCGCACCGGCGCCGGTTGCCGAAGTGGTTGAAGCCGCTCCGGTAGTGGTTGCCGAGCCTGCGCCCGTGGTTGAAGCGCCCGTGGTTGCCGAAGCCGCCGCACCGGTGGTTGAAGCCGCACCGGCCAGCGCCCTGACCGAAAACGGCCGTGCGCCGAACGACCCACGTGAAGTGCGCCGTCGTCGCAAGGAAGCCGAAGCGGCCGCCGCTGCTGCCGCTGCCGCACCGGCTGTCGCCGAAGTGGTCGAGCACGCTGCCCCTATCGTCGACGAGACCCCGCGTTCCGTTGAAGAAGTGGCAGAGCACCACCCAAAGGCCCTGGAAGAAGAGCACGAGCCTAAACCCCTCGTCTGATTCCATCAGCCACTGAAAAGCCCCGCCTGATCACTCAGGCGGGGCTTTTTTATGCCAACAAATTCTGAAAACACCGAAGATTCAATGTGAGAGGGGGCTTGCCCCCTCCCACATTTCAGAGCGGTTTGAAATCCAACAGATGCGGCAGATCCACATCCCAGAGTACGCCAGGGTCGTTTACCTGGATCTCGCGCACCTGCCCCTGGGCAAACAGCGGCTTGGCCCCGCGATCGCCCGTCAACGCCATCAACGCAAGCCCAAACGCTCGTCCAAACGCAACCGGATGCCCATACTGGCCGGCATGCACCGGCACGTTGATGCTGTCCACGTGCTCCAGCACCCGTTCAATACTGGACGGCAGGATGAACGGCATATCACCCAGCACCACCAGCCAGCCATCACTGGAAGCACTGGCCGCGACCGCTGCCGCAATGCTGTCGCCCATTCCGGCCGAGCACAGCTGCACTACCTCGCAGCCATGGACCTGCGCCAGACGAATGACTTCAAGCCGCTCGGGCGACGTCACCAGCACGCGCTTTAGCGCCCACGCCGGCAAATTCACCAGCACCTGCTCGATCACCGGCCGCACCACTGCGTCCCGGCCGACGCACTCAGCCAGCAATTTATCCCGATCTGCCCCGGCTTCAGCGCGAAAACGACTGCCCTGCCCCGCCGCCAGCACAATCACCGTGACGGTCATTCAACCTGCACCGACAGCGGCTTTTTCTGCAGTGGCGCCACGCCATTCTTGATCGCGACAATTTCCGCCAGCAACGACAGCGCGATCTCCGCCGGTGTATGGCTGCCAATATGCAAACCGATCGGCCCATGCAACCGCGCGATCGCCTGCGCAGACAATCCCAGCGCCGCCAGGTTTTCCCGGCGTTTACGCGTGTTGACCCGCGAACCCAGCGCGCCGATATAGAACGCATTGGAGTTCAGTGCCGTCAGCAACGCCATATCGTCCAGGCGCGGGTCGTGGGTCAGGCAGACGATGGCCGTGCGTTCGTCGGTCTGGATGTTCAGCACCGCTTCATCAGGCATGCCGGGCACAAAGCGGCCGTGCGGTTCTTCCCAGCCATACGCGAACTCTTCACGCGGGTCGCAGATCAGCACTTCGAAATCCAGCAACCGCGCCATCTGCGCCACGTAGCGGGACAACTGCCCGGCGCCGATCAACAGCAGGCGCCAGCGCGGGCCATAGATGGCGCGCAGGCGCTCGCCGTCGAAGCTCACCACGTCGGTCTTGCTCGCGGGGCTCAAGCTCACGTCGCCGGTGGCCAGGTCCAGCTCCCGAGCGACGATTTCATGGGCGTCACAGCGCGCCAGCAACTCGGCCACCCACTGCCACTCCGTCACGCGCTCTTCGGTCAGGCGCAGGGTGCCGCCGCACGGCAGGCCGAAACGCGCCGCTTCATCGCGTGTCACGCCGTAGGTCACCAACTGCACCGCGGGACCGTCGTCCGCCAACCGACCATCCTGCAAACGCGCAATCAAGTCGTCTTCAATGCAACCGCCGGACACCGAGCCGATCACCACCCCGTCGCCGCGCAAGGCCAGCATGGCCCCGGGCGGACGCGGCGCGCTGCCCCAGGTCTGGACCACGCTGTACAACACCACCCGCTGCCCCGCGCGGCGCCATTCGAGCACGCTGCGCAGGACATTCAGATCCACACTGTCCATCAAGCCTTCGCCTCCTGCCAGCCTTGCAACTGATAACGCACGGGCAGGTTGCGAATACGCTTGCCGGTGGCGGCAAAGATCGCATTGCACAGCGCCGGCGCAATCGGCGGTACGCCGGGCTCACCGACACCGCCCAACGGCACCTCGCCCTGTGGCGTGACCAGGTGGACCGCGACAACCTTGGGCGCCAGGGACATGCGCGCCACTTCATACATATGGAAGTTGTCCTGCTGGACCTTGCCGTCCTTGAAGCTGATCTCGCCCAATACCGCGTTGCCCAGGCCCATCACGCAGGCGCCTTCGAATTGCGAGCGAATGCGTTCCGGGTTGATCTGCGGGCCGCAGTCCACAGCGATATCCGCCTTGTGGACGATCAGCGTGCCGTCGTCTTTGACTTCCACCTCGATCACCGCCGCCACATAGGTGACGAAACTGTAATGCACCGCCAGCCCCAGGCCTCGCCCCTTGGGTAGCGTGCGCCCCCAGCCGGCGGCTTTGGCGGCGGTTTCGAGGACACCGCGCAGGCGGGCGGTATCGATCGGGTAGCGCTCCGGGGATTCGCCGTAGTTCCACTCATCGCTCAGGGTTTTCGGATCGATCTGACGGTCCGGCCCAAGCAGTTTGAGTTGGTACTGCAACGGGTCCTGGCCGGCCTTGTGCGCCAGCTCATCGACAAAGCTCTGAATCGCAAAGCCATGCGGGATGTTCGACACCGAGCGGTACCAACCAACCCGGGTGTGGGCGGCGGCTTCGGGGTTTTCCAGGCGCACGTTGGGAATCGCGTAGGCCATGTTGGTAAAGCCCATGCCCAGCTCGAACGCCGCCTCGTGGTTCATCCCCGGCGCAAACAACGCGGTGATGCTCGGCGCGACGGTGCGGTGCAGCCAGGCGGAAGGCAGGCCGTCCTTATTCAGGCCAGCCTTGAGGTACTCGGCGGAAACCGTGTGGAAGTAGGAGTTGTGGATGTCATCTTCACGGGTCCACTGCACGCGCACGGCCTTGCCGGGGAATTCCTTGGCGAGGATGGCCGCCTCGACCACGAAGTCCGGCTTGGACTTGCGACCGAAACCGCCGCCCAGCAGCGTGACATTGATCGTCACGTTATCGAAAGGCAGGCCCAGGCGCTCGGCGACGCGCTCACGGGTCACCTGGGGCGCCTGGCTGGGTGCCCAGGCTTCGCACTGGCCCTTGTCGAAACGGGCAACGGCAACCATCGGTTCCATCGGTGACTGGGCCAGATGCGGCAAATAATAAGCGGCGTCCAAAGTGCTGTCGGCCTCGTTCATCGCCTGCTCGAGGGTGCCGGTGTTGCGCACCACTTTGCCCGGTTGCCGCGCGGCCGCTTCCAGTTCCTTGCGGTAATCGATCGAGTTGTAGCCGGCGTTGACGCCGTCATCCCAGACAATCGCCAGCGCTTCGCGGCCCTTGATCGCTGCCCATGTGTTGCTGGCCACCACGGCCACGCCGCCCAGCGGCTGGAACTCCGAGGGCAGAGGCCGGCTTTCGATTTCGAGGACCCTGATCACCCCCGGCACCTTCAACGCCGCACTGGCATCGAAGGATTTGACCTTGCCGCCATACACCGTCGGCCGTGCAATGGTGGCGTAGAGCATGCCGTCGAAATGCACGTCCGCGCCGTAGACCGCGCGACCGTTGACGATATCGGCGCCGTCGATGGCCTTGACGCCCTCTTTGCCGATGTAGCGGAACTCCGACGGCTGCTTGAGGCGCAGCGTGTCGCGCGCCGGCACCGCCAATGCACCGGCAGCGGCGGCCAGCTCGCCATAGCCCAAGGTGCGACCGCTGGGCTGGTGAACCACCTTATGCAGCTGCGCACGGCACTCGCCCAGCGGCACCTTCCACTGTTCGGCAGCCGCCTGTTCCAGCATCGCGCGCACACTCGCGCCGCAACGCCGCATCGGTTCGAACCAGTGGCGCATGCTGCGCGAGCCATCGGTGTCCTGGTTGCCGTAACGCACTTCGTCAGCCGGCGCCTGCTGGACGCGCACGTGGGCCCAATCGGCGTCCAACTCATCGGCGACTACCAGGCTCAGGCTGGTACGCACGCCCTGGCCCATTTCCGAACGGTTGCAGATCACGGTCACGGTGCCGTCGGTGGCAATGCTGACGTAGACCTTGGGGTCATCGATCAGCCCATGGGGCATGGCATCGCCGCCATACTTCTTGGCGGCATCGGCGGCAAACGCTGCGGGCAGGCCCCAACTGGCGGCGATCACCAGCGCGCCAGTGGCGCCGACGCCCTTGAGGAAACCGCGGCGGCTGAGGTTATCGAGGACGAAATCAGCGGGTAAGCGGTTCATGCCTTGGCCCCCTGCAGGTGCGTCGAGGCCTGGCGGATCGCGGTCTTGATGCGGTTGTAGGTGCCGCAGCGGCAGATATTGCCGACCATCGCCTCCTCGATCTGCTCGTCGCTGGGGTTGGGGTTGGTTTTCAGCAGCGCGGTGGCCGACATGATTTGCCCGCCCTGGCAGTAACCGCACTGGGCCACGGCACTGTCCAGCCAGGCTTGCTGCACGACCTGGCCGATGGGGTCGGTGTGCAGGTTGTCGATGGTACTCACGGCCTGGCCCTTGACCGCGCCGATCGGGGTGATGCAACTGCGCGCCGGGGCGCCGTCGATATGAATGGTGCACGCGCCGCACAGGCCCATGCCGCAGCCGAATTTGGTGCCGTTGTAACCCGCCACATCGCGAATCGCCCACAACAGCGGCATATCCTCGGTGACGTCCAGTTGATGGTCTTGACCGTTGAGTTTCAGGGTAATCATTGGGCACGCCCGCCTATTTTTTGCATTTAGGGGCGAGCCATCTGCTGCGAAAGGTATCGCTGGTTCGGGTGCACGCAGATGGGCTCAGGCTGAGGAGGCTCTCTTGCGAAGACGGATCTTCACCGGGCCTTTGATGGAGCATTGACTAACTGTAAACCAAAAAATTCGAATTTGGCCGCGCAGAAACGCAAACGCCCCGAACCAGTCGGGGCGTTTGCGGATTGCTGTGGGCGTCAGTTCACGCCATCAGCGGGTTACTTGATCACCGGCGCAGGGCCTTCGGCCACGCCCAGGTCATCTTCTTCACGGGTGTCGGAGATCCCACGACCACCGGAAGCCAGCTCGACTTGCAGCTTATCTTCGTCCAGTTCGTTGACCCACTTGGCTACCACCAGGGTCGCCACGGCGTTACCGACCAGGTTGGTCAGCGCACGGGCTTCGGACATGAAGCGGTCGATACCCAGGATCAGCGCCAGGCCGGCAACCGGCAGGTGGCCTACGGCCGACAGGGTCGCGGCGAGTACGATGAAACCACTGCCGGTCACGCCTGCAGCACCTTTGGAGGACAGCAGCAGCACCAGCAACAACGTGATCTGATGGGTGATGTCCATGTGCGTGTCAGTCGCCTGGGCGATGAACACGGCAGCCATGGTCAGGTAGATCGACGTACCGTCGAGGTTGAACGAGTAGCCGGTCGGGATCACCAGGCCAACCACGGATTTCTTCGCGCCCAGACGCTCCATCTTGATCAGCATGCGTGGCAGTGCCGATTCAGACGAGGACGTACCCAGAACGATCAGCAGCTCTTCACGGATGTAGCGGATCAGTTTCAGCACGCTGAAACCGTGTGCGCGGCAGATGGCGCCGAGCACCACCACCACGAACAGGACGCAGGTGATGTAGAAGCAGATCATCAACTGGCCCAGTTGCACCAGCGAGCCGACACCATAGGCACCGATGGTGAACGCCATGGCGCCGAGGGCACCGATTGGCGCGAGCTTCATGATCATGTTGATGATGTTGAACATCACGTGGGCGAAGCGATCGATGAAGTCCAGCACCGGCTTGCCGTAGGCACCCAGGCGATGCAGGGCGAAACCGAAGATCACCGAGAACATCAGCACTTGCAGGATGTCACCGTTGGCGAATGCGCCGACGATGGTGTTCGGGATCACGTTGAGCAGGAAGCCAACGATGCTCTGGTTCGCACCGGCCGTGGCATAGGCCGCGATTTTCGAAGCGTCCAGGGTGGCCACGTCGATGTGCATGCCAGCGCCCGGCTGCACGATGTTCACCACGAACAGGCCGATCAGCAGGGCGATGGAGGACACGACTTCGAAGTACAGCAGCGCGTAGCCGCCGGTTTTGCCGACCGATTTCATGCTCTGCATGCCAGCGATGCCGCTGACAACGGTGCAGAAGATGATCGGGGCGATGACCATTTTGATCAGTTTGATGAACCCGTCACCCAGCGGCTTGAGCTCCACACCGGTCTGCGGGTAGAAGTGACCGAGCAAAATACCGATAACGATGGCAACGATCACCTGGAAATACAGGGATTTGTACAGTGGCTGACGAGTCGTCATTGCAAAGTTCCTCAATCGTCCCGTGTGGCAAATATCCGCCATTGCCCACGGCACTTGAATTGCGAACCCTCCTGCACTGGAGGGATTTGTTGTTTGCGAGACCTGTAGGACCAAGCCTGCGCTGTAATCCTTATCGCAAACGTCGTGCCACTTTGCTGAAACGGCCTGAAGCCCCTTAGACATCAGGGCTGGAGGGATCAAGGCGCGCCTGAGCGCCGTCCATTGCATGGCGGGTTTCCGCCAACTCGCCGTGTCTCGTCCTACAATTTGGCGGATATCCGCCTTGTCGCTGTAGCGGGTGATGGCTACCATCCGCCCTTCCATGGACGAGGCCCTTGCATGCGCGAACGTACCATCGCCAGTCACTACGCCCGAGCGGCCCTCGGCGGTGCGCGCCGGGCCGGCTACGACTACTCGGGCCTGTTGCAGCAGGTGGGCATCACCCCGGAACTGCTGAACGAACCCCGCGCCCGCATCGCCCCGGAACAATTTACCCGGCTGTTGCAAATGCTCTGGCTCGCGCTGGACGACGAATACCTGGGCTTTGCCGAAGGTCCGAGCAAGCGCGGCACGTTCGCCATGATGTGCCACGCGCTGATCCATTGCCGCACCCTGGAGAAGGCTCTCGAACGCGGCTTATTGTTTTATAGCCTATTCCCACAAGGTCCGCGTTGGCAGCTGACACGGGAAGGCGAAATGGCCCGCTTGAGCCTGGACGACTCCCAGCTCGGGGACCCGGATCACTTTCTCAGCGAATCCCTGCTGCTGATCTGGCATCGCCTCGGCAGTTGGTTGATCGGCCAGCGCATCCGCCTGCAGCAGGCCACATTCAGCTACCCGATGCCGGCCCACGCCAGCGAATACGACCTGTTGTTTCCCTGCCCGCAGGTGTTCGACGCACCGAACAGCAGCCTGGTGTTTCCTGCGCGTTACTTGAGCCTGCCGCTGCTGCAGGACGAGCGCACCCTCAAGCATTTCCTGCAGCGCTCCCCCGCCGACTTGTTGTCGCGGCCCGATGAGGGCGACAGTTTGAGCAGCCAGATCCGCCGCCTGCTCAGCCGTGACCGCACACCCTGGCCGGACCTGGACGCCGTTGCCCAGCACTTGCACATCAGCCCGCAGACCCTGCGCCGACATCTGCGTGAAGAAGGCAGCAGTTTTCAAGCGCTCAAGGATGAGCTGCGGCGGGACATCGCCATTTACCACCTGGGACGCGCGGATCTGTCATTGCAGGAAATTGCCGAACAGCTCGGGTTCTCCGAGCCGTCGGCGTTTCATCGGGCGTTCAAGAAGTGGACGGGATTGACGCCGGGGGCTTATCGGGCACAGGAGAGTTAGGCTGGCCCCACTCAAGGAAGGTCAAACGGCCGGAAAGTGGATCTTGAACGCCGCGCCCCCCAAAGGCGAGTCGCCCAGGGTCAGGCGCGCGCCGTAGCTTTCAATGATGTCCTTGACCACCGCCAGGCCGATCCCCTGCCCCGGGTGCTGGCGGTCCAGCCGCTCGCCCCGTTGCAGAATCCGCGCGCGCTGGTCGGGCGGCACACCGGGGCCGTCATCTTCGATGCACAGTTCGATGCCATCCAGGCTTTCCACCAGGCTGATACGCACTTCGCTCAGGCACAGGCGGTAGGCGTTTTCCAGCAGGTTGCCGAGCAGTTCCAGCAAGGCGCCTTTTTCGATGGGCACATCGCACGCGTCCGGCAATACGAAGCTCACTTTGACGTGCTTGTCGCGGTAGACCTTGTCCAGCGTGTCGCACAGGCTTTGCAGTACCGGCTGCAGGCGTACCTGATGGCGTACCAGGCCGCTTTTACGCAGGCTGGCGCGCTGCAACTGGTAGCTGATCTGCTGGCTCATGCGTTCGATCTGCGATTGCAGCACCCAGGCCTGGTCGCGGTCTTCGGGGCGCTGGGCCATGTCTTCGCTCACGCCCTGCAACACCGCCAGCGGGGTTTTCAGGCTGTGGGCCAAGTCGTCGAGGGAGTCGCGGTAGCGGGTACGCTGCTCGCGCTCACTGTGCAGCAAGCGGTTGAGAGACCCGGTGAGGCGCAGCAGTTCGCGCGGGTGTTCTTCGCTGAGGCTTTCGCGGGTGCCGCCTTCGATCTGGTCCAGCTCCTGGCTCAGGCGCCGCAACGCTTGCAGGCCCCAGGTCAGGCCCAGCCAGAGCAACGTCAGCAACACCAGCAACGCCGCGCCGAAGCCCAGGTAGAGGTTTTCGCGCAGGCCTTCGAGGGTCAACTGGTATTCGCGCACCGGTTGCAGCGCGACGATGCTGAACGCCGCACTCTTGCCGCCGAGCAACTTGACCTCGACGTCGTACACGAAGAACTCCTGGCCATTGCCCTCGCGAATCCGCGCAAACTCATTACCGCGCCCGTCATAGCGCGGCCTGTAGTTGATGTTTTCTTCCTGGGTCGCCCGCGAGCGCCACACCAGATGGCCTTCGCGGTCGTAGATATAACCGAGCAACCGGCTATCGGTGAGGTTGAAGCGTTCGTCCGGCAACTGCGCCGGCATCTGCAGGCGGTTGTTTTCGACCCGCGCCGCCGAAATCAAGGTGGTGACGTCCGACGCCAGGCGCTGCTCGATCGAGTCCTGCAAGGCCAGGCTGAACGCGCCCTGCATGGCCGGCAACAAACCCAGCATAAACAGCACGGCCAGGGTGGCGGCCGCCAGCATCAAGCGCACACGTAACGAGCGAATCAACGACAGCGCTCATTGAACAGATAGCCCAGGCCGCGCACGGTGTCGATCGGCTTGAACCCGCCCGGGCCTTCCAGTTTACGGCGCAGGCGGCCGACCAGCACTTCGATGACATTCGGGTCGCGCTCATCGTCATCGGGGTAGAGCTGCTCCATCAAGCGGTCCTTGGGCACTACCTGCTGATGGTGACGCATCAGGTACTCGAGAATCCGGTACTCGTAGGCGGTCAGCGCCAGGGGCTGCTCGTCCAACGAGGCCTGCTTGCGGTTGAGGTCCAGCAGCAAGGGGCCGGCGACGATGGTCGATTGGGTAAAGCCGCTGGAACGACGCAGCAACGCGTTCATCCGCGCTTCCAGTTCTTCGAACTGGAACGGCTTGACCACGTAGTCGTCGGCGCCAGCGGCCAGGCCTTCGACCTTGTCCTGCCAGTTGCCGCGAGCGGTGAGGATCAGGATCGGGAAGGTCTTGTCCTGGGCGCGCAGTTGGCGGATCAGATCAAGACCGCCCATGCCGGGCAGGCCGAGGTCGATGATCGCCAGGTCATGGTTGAATTGGCCAGTCTGGTACAAGGCCTCCTCCGCGTTGGCCACGGCTTCGACCACGTGCCCGCTGTCGGTCAGGCGGGTATACAGGTGATGACGCAACAGAGCCTCATCTTCCACGACCAGCAATTTCATAAGGCTCTCCAAGGCAAATCAACTGTCCGACAGAGGGATATCATAGCGGCCCTGCAGGTCTTGCGGGCGCAGTTTAATGCCATTGTATTGGCCACCAAGATGCTCATAGCCGGCACGATACGTCGCCTGCGGGCTGCTCGAACCCAGCGACTGGCCCCAAGGCGCGGCCTGGCTGCGCACCGCCTCGAAGCTCACACGCGGCATCAGCGTGCTGGATTTCTTGGTTCTCTCGCTACCGAATGCCGCAAAGGCGCCATCGCTGGCCTGCGCCCCGGCGGTGGCACTGAACATGGTCAACGCCAACATCAGCTTCTTGATTGCAGTCATGGTACTTACCTCCACGTAGGCTGTAGGCCCACACTACGCAAGCGCCCCTGAACTCCCCCTGAACAGGCTCTGAACCTGGCCTGAACCGCTACGGACTATCCACTGGCGCGCCAACTCGGCAAAATACCGCCCATGACGCCCCTACCCGCTTGCTGCACCCCACTCGACGCCCATTGGCCACTGCCCGATCCCTTGCCGGGTACGGTGTTGCTCAGTACGCGCTTTGATCCGGCCCTGTTGATCGCCGGTGATTTCCAACGCAGCGCGGTGCCGCCGCCGGCGAGCATCCAGCGTTCGGTGGCCAAGCGCCAGGCGGAGTTTCTCGCCGGACGGTTATGCGCCCGCGCCGCCTTGCAACAGCTCGATAACCTGGACTGCGTGCCGGCAATCGGCGAAGACCGGGCGCCGGTGTGGCCGCCGCACATCAGCGGCTCCATCACCCACAGCAGCGGGCACGCGGCGGCAATCGTCGGGCACAAGGCGCAATGGCGCGGGCTGGGGATGGACCTGGAAAATGTCCTGAGCCTGGAGCGCGCGGAACGCCTGGCGGGGGAAATTCTCACCGCCGATGAGTTGCAGCGCATGGCCAGGTTGCCGCGTGAGCAACATGCGCAGCTGGTGACACTGACGTTTTCGGCCAAGGAAAGTCTGTTCAAGGCGCTCTACCCGATCGTGCAGAAGCGCTTCTACTTTGAGCATGCCGAAGTGGTGGAATGGTCCGAGCACGGCCAGATGCGGTTGCGGCTGCTGACGGAGTTGTCCGGCGAGTGGTGCCACGGCAAGGAGTTGGTTGGGCAATTTGCGGTGGATGGGGAACAGTTGTTGAGCCTTGTAGCAATCGGCGTCTGATCGAGCGTCATCGGGGGCAAGCCCCCTCCCACACTGGAATGCATTCCAAGAGGGGCGGTGCGAGGGTTCGGCTTGCTCCCGATAGCAGTATCAGGATTTATCCTGGTCCCGTGGCCAACTCAGGCTGAAGCACGCCCCTCCCAGGTTGTTGCTCTTGCTGATCAATGCCCGCCCGCCATGCCAATGAATAATCCGCCGCACAATCGACAAGCCCAGGCCATGCCCGCCCGAGGCGCGGGTTCGGCTGTCGTCCAGGCGCAGGAACGGCGTGAAGATGCGTTCCCAGGCGCTTTCCGGTACGCCGGGGCCATCGTCTTCCACATCGATGCGGCAGCGCACCTGGCCGACCTGGTAACTGATCAGCACCCGGCCCTGGGCATGGCGCATGGCATTGCTCACCAGGTTCTGCAGGGCGCGGTGCAGGTAGCGCGGTTCGGCATCGACCCAGGCATCGTCCCAATGCACCGATGACAGGCAGATACCACGGCTCACGCTGACCTGCGGGCGCAGTGGCGATAATTCGCCGATCACCTGGTCGAGTAACGCATTGAGGTCGACCCGCTGGAAATTCAGCTCCGGCGCGCCCTGCTCCAGGCGCGCGTAGGTGAGCATTTCGTCGACCAGGCCGTCGAGGTCCTGAATATCGCTGTCCATACCTTCGAGGTATTTGCGCCGGGCCTGCGGGGTGGCGGCCTCGCCGATCATCTCCAGGCCGAAACGCAGGCGCGCCACCGGGGTGCGCAACTCGTGGGACACCGCGCGCACCAGTTCGCGCTGGATCGCGAGCAACTGCTGCAGGTGCTCGGCCATGCCATTGAAGGCGGCGGCCAGGCGCCCCACCGAGTCGGCGCCGCGCGCGGGCACGCGCACTTCCAGGTTGCCTTTGGCAATACGCGTGGCAGCGGCCTCCAGGCCTCTGAGCCGGCGCTCGAGCTGACGCACCAACAGATAGACGATCAGGCCAATCAGGGTCAGGCCGATCAATGCGATCAGGATCAACCATTGCGCCGGGTACGGGTTCATTTGATACAACGGGCCGATTTCAAGCACCCAGGGCGTGCCGACCATGCCGGCAAACACCCGAATCGAGTCGCCGCCCTTGCCCAGCGCCATCACCGTATCGCCCTCCGACACGCGGCGGCGCTGGTCGTCGTCCATATCGGCCTGATCGAGGGCCATCAGGTGCATCTCGAAGCCAAACCCTTTGGCTTCCTTTATATCCGCCAGGCGTTGCGGTTGCTCGGCCACCGGAAAACGCACCAACTCGTCGGCCAACAGGTAGATCGTCGCCCGCGCCAATTGCTCGCTGATCTGTTGCACTTCACCTTCCAGCACCAACTGATCCTGCTCGCTGACCAAACGCAGGACCCGCGCCGCATGGGGGCCGGTCTGTTGCACCAGCACCTGGCCATGCTGCAGGCGGGTGCGTTGGCCGAGGTCCAGTTGGGCATCGGTGTACGTGCGCAGCATCAGGGGAATGCCCAACAGGCGCTCCCACACCGCCAGTGCGCGCTGGCGCTCGATCGCGCTCATGGGTTGCAGGTTGTCGCCCATCAAGGCAAAGGTGCCGTGGGCCAGACGCTCACGGTACTGCCCGCTGCGCACGTCGTTGAGCAGGTGCAACGCCAGCACGCCCAGCAGCGCCACCAGGATCAGCGCCGCGCACATGCCGCCGTAGATGCGCAGGAAGATCGAGTTCACAGCGGTATGTCGCCAGCGGCTTCGGGGACGAACAGATAGCCTTTGCTGCGCACGGTCTTGATCAGGCGCGGGTGGATCGGATCGTCGCCGATCTTCGGACGGATGCGCGAGATACGCACGTCGATCGAGCGGTCCTGGCCGTCGTAGCCGATGCCGCGCAGGGCGATGAAGATTTCTTCGCGCGACAGGATGCGCCCGGCATTCGCCACCAGCAGCCACAGCAGGTCGAACTCGGCGCTGGTCAGTTCGATGCCGTCGCCCTGCAGCCAGGCTTCGCGCAGGGCGTTATCCACGAGCAGCGGGCCGAATTGCAGGCGGCGCTGGTTTTGCGCGACGGCCGGTTCCGCCGGCTCGCTGCGGCGCAACAGGGCCTGGATACGCGCCAGCAGCAGGCGCGGGCGCACGGGTTTGCACACGTAGTCGTCGGCGCCCATGTCCAGGCCCAATACCTGATCCATGTCGTCGGTACGCGCGGTGAGCATGAGGATCACCCCGTCGTAGCGCTCGCGCACCTTGCGGCAGATGCTCAGGCCATCTTCGCCGGGCAGCATCAGGTCGAGAATCACCAGGTCCGGCTGTTCGGCGATGATCCGCGCCGCAGCCTGGGCGCCGTCGCTTTCCACCGACACGCGCAGGCCGTTGCTCTCCAGGTAATCACGGGTCAACTCGGCCAATCGCTCGTCATCCTCGACGATCAGGATTTGCCAGGCTTCATGCTCCACAGGTAATCCTCGTTGTTATTAGGGGATTGGTCGGTCTGCTCGATCAAATGTGGGAGGGGGCTTGCTCCCTCCCACATGTTGATCTTCGCCAGCCACACCTTATTTGTAATGTTGTGAGGGCATAACAATGATCGATTGTAGCCATGCCCCAACCCTCGAACACAAGCCAGGAAATGCATTCGGTGATGCGGTTTTTTTGTGATAGGGTTCGCGCCCTCAAAAATCCAAAGAGCCGTTTTTTTCTTGGAATATTCAGTGACAAACGGCGCGGTCCAGCAGTACTGCGGCCTACACGGGCATTCTACGTTTCATACACATTTTACTCACAGCGTTATCCACAGGCCCTGGATTGCTAAGCCTCCAAAAACGCATTATCTTGTACCTCGGCGCCAAAAAAACCCTACATGTAGGGTTTTGAACTAAAAGACCAAACACAAATCAGACAAGAAACTCAAGCCCTTTCTTGCTCCTGTTTGGTCCAACTCCAGCATTTTTTGAAAGCCCAAACCGCTCATGCGGATGGCAACCGTTTTAGCGCTCCAACAGCGTAAAACGGTACGGGTGTTGCAGTGCTTGAACCGGGCAACTGTCACCCACCAGGAATACGGCGAGGCGCTTTTGAGCGCCAAACCGAAGACTTCGGCATGGAAGCGGCGCGATAAGCCCCCCTTCCTCCTGTCCCGAAGTTGTTATGCCAGGCCAAGGCCTGCTGTAAGTGCTTCAGGACGGAACGGTGGGCACCGTGATGGTGCCCAAATAAATATAGAATGTGGAGACAACCCCCCATGCAAACCGACACAACTCGCGAGAACCCGCAGGGCTCCGTGCCGCAGGCCGCTGATTCGAATATGGATCTGTCCGCCACTGCACCCGGCCAACTGCGCGTGATCAAGCGTAACGGCACTGTCGTTCCTTACACCGATGACAAAATCACCGTCGCCATCACCAAAGCGTTTCTTGCAGTTGAAGGCGGCAACGCTGCCGCCTCGTCGCGCATCCACGACACCGTTGCCCGCCTGACCGAACAAGTCACCGCGACCTTCAAGCGTCGCATGCCTTCGGGCGGCACCATCCACATCGAAGAAATCCAGGACCAGGTCGAACTGGCCCTGATGCGTGCCGGCGAGCAGAAAGTCGCCCGCGACTACGTGATCTACCGTGATTCGCGCGCCAAGGAACGTGCCGTTCGCTCCCCGGCCGACGAAGCCGCCGTACACGCGCACCCATCGATCCGCATCACCCTGGCCGACGGCACCTTCGCGCCGCTGGACCTGGGCCGCCTGAACACCATCATCACCGAGGCCTGCGAAGGCCTGGAAGAAGTCGACGGCGACCTGATCCAGCGCGAAACCCTGAAGAACCTGTACGACGGCGTGGCCCTGACCGACGTCAACACCGCCCTGGTGATGACTGCCCGTACCCTGGTTGAACGCGAGCCGAACTACTCGTTCGTCACCGCGCGCCTGCTGATGGACACCCTGCGTGCCGAAGGCCTGGGCTTCCTCGGCGTGGCCGACAGCGCCACCCACCACGAGATGGCCGACCTGTACGCCAAGGCCCTGCCGGCCTACATCGCCAAGGGTATCGAATACGAATTGCTGAACCCGGTCCTGGCCACCTTCGACCTGGAAAAACTCGGCAAGGCGATCAACCACGAGCGCGACCAGCAGTTCACCTACCTGGGCCTGCAAACCCTGTACGACCGTTACTTCATCCACAAGGACGGTATCCGCTTCGAACTGCCGCAAGTGTTCTTCATGCGCGTGGCCATGGGCCTGGCAATTGAAGAGAAGCACAAAGAAGACCGCGCCATCGAGTTCTACAACCTGTTGTCGTCCTTCGACTACATGTCGTCCACGCCGACCCTGTTCAACGCCGGTACCCTGCGTCCACAGCTGTCGAGCTGCTACCTGACCACCGTGCCGGACGACCTGTCGGGCATCTACCACGCGATCCACGACAACGCCATGTTGTCCAAATTCGCCGGTGGCCTGGGCAACGACTGGACGCCGGTGCGCGCACTGGGTTCGTACATCAAGGGCACCAACGGCAAGTCTCAGGGCGTCGTACCGTTCCTGAAAGTCGTCAACGACACCGCCGTAGCGGTCAACCAGGGTGGCAAGCGCAAAGGCGCTGTGTGTGCCTACCTGGAAACCTGGCACATGGACATTGAAGAGTTCATCGAGCTGCGCAAGAACACCGGCGATGACCGTCGTCGTACCCACGACATGAACACCGCCAACTGGATTCCTGACCTGTTCATGAAGCGTGTCTTCGACGACGGCAAGTGGACCCTGTTCTCGCCGTCCGAAGTGCCGGACCTGCACGACCTGACCGGCAAGGCCTTCGAAGAGCGCTACGAGTACTACGAAGCCCTCACCGAGTACCCAGGCAAGGTCAAGCTGTTCAAGACCATCCAGGCCAAAGACCTGTGGCGTAAAATGCTGTCCATGCTGTTTGAAACCGGCCACCCATGGCTGACCTTCAAAGACCCGTGCAACCTGCGCAGCCCGCAGCAGCACGTAGGCGTGGTCCACAGCTCGAACCTGTGCACCGAGATCACCTTGAACACCAACAAGGACGAGATCGCTGTTTGCAACCTGGGCTCGATCAACCTGCCGAACCACATCGTCAACGGCAAGCTGGACACTGCCAAGCTGGAGCGCACTGTCAACACCGCTGTTCGCATGCTCGATAACGTGATCGACATCAACTACTACTCGGTGCCACAGGCGCAGAACTCCAACTTCAAGCACCGTCCGGTTGGCCTGGGGATCATGGGCTTCCAGGACGCTTTGTACCTGCAGCACATTCCTTACGGTTCGGACGCCGCGGTCGAGTTCGCCGACAAGTCCATGGAAGCGGTCAGCTACTACGCGATCCAGGCTTCCTGCGACCTGGCCGACGAACGCGGCGCCTACGAGACGTTCCAGGGCTCGCTGTGGTCCAAAGGCATCCTGCCGCTGGATTCGCAACAGATCCTGATCGCGCAACGTGGCCAGAAGTACATCGACGTTGACCTGAACGAATCCCTGGACTGGGCGCCGGTACGTGCCCGTGTGCAGAAAGGTATCCGTAACTCCAACATCATGGCCATCGCACCGACCGCGACCATCGCCAACATCACTGGCGTGTCGCAGTCGATCGAACCGACCTACCAGAACCTGTATGTGAAATCGAACCTGTCGGGCGAATTCACCGTGATCAACCCGTACCTGGTTCGCGACCTGAAAGCCCGCGGCCTGTGGGACTCGGTCATGATCAACGACCTGAAGTACTACGACGGTTCGGTGCAGCAGATCGAGCGCATCCCGCAAGAACTCAAAGAGCTCTACGCGACTGCCTTCGAAGTGGACACCAAATGGATCGTTGACGCCGCCAGCCGTCGCCAGAAGTGGATCGACCAGGCGCAGTCGCTGAACCTGTACATCGCCGGCGCTTCGGGCAAGAAGCTCGACGTGACCTACCGCATGGCTTGGTACCGTGGCCTGAAAACCACTTACTACCTCCGTGCCCTGGCCGCGACCAGCACCGAGAAGTCGACCATCAACACCGGCAAGCTGAACGCGGTTTCCAGCGGCAACCACGGTGATGACTCGGTGCTCGCCGCACCGGCCGGCCCGGCCCCCGTGCCGAAAGCCTGCGCGATCGACGAGCCGGATTGCGAAGCCTGCCAATAAGCTGAGCACGTTCCGGGCTTGATGGCCCGGGATTGGAAAACCCCGATATTCCCTTGCTGCAGTTGGGTTTATCGGGGTTTTCTTTTGCCTGGGCAAAGGCTTGTCAGTCGTCGAACAATATGGTCGCAATCCCCGACCGGGGCACCCCGCCCCGCTTGCCCCACAGTTCAATCCGGCCACCGATCACCGCCATCGAATGACCGCCATACTCCACCGTCCCCACCTTGCCGCTTCGCAAGTCGGCATCCGTGGCCTGCCGGTAATTTTTGCGCAAGCCCAGACGGTCCAAGCCTTCCCGGCTGTACTCGCCGTCATTGAGGGTACGTATGCCATCCAGAAAGCTGCGTCCGGCAGTGCCGTCGTTGTTTTCCAATTGCGCCCGTTTTGCGCTGACGGCAAACATGAAATTGGCGTTGGTCATCATTTTCGGGTCATCGCCCTGGAAACGTGCATGGGTGGCAGCCAGCCGCACTTCATCCTTGGTCAGGTCAACCTTGACACCATCGCGCATGGTCACAGAGTAGCCATTACCCGTCTCCTTGACCTCTTTGAAGACGTCGGTGGGCTTCTCGCCAAATTGCATCATGGCGGCTTTAATCGCTGAAACCGTCACGCAATTGCCGTCCGGCCCCTGTCTGAAGCCGCTCCAGATATTCTCCGGTTTTTTCCCCGGCTCGCTGTCATCGGGCTTGTAGTCGAAATGCTTCGCGCCTTCGGTAATCGGCTTGTCGCTCATGGACTCGCTGGGGCCGAAACCACCGCCGCCGCCTCCACCGCCTCCACCGCCGCCGCCGCCGCCCCCCCCTCCCCCACCGCCGTCCGGAGAGGGGGATGGAGACGGTGCTGGTGACGGCGGCGCATCCGGGCCATCCGGAAATTCCTCCGGGAAGGCTCTCTTCATGAACGCCTGAAAGCCCTCAGGCGCGTCTTTCTTCACCTCTTCGAGGATCTCCTTGAACTTCTCTTCGCCGAGCTCCTTTCGCTTTTCATTCAGCTTGTCCCGCAGCTCCTGGGCCGTCTGGTTCTTGGAGGTTTTTTCGGCATCTTCAAGCTCCTTGATCAGCTTCGTGATACTGTCCTTGACGGCCCCCTTGTCGTCCTTGGTGCCATCAGACTGGTTGACCCCCTTCTGGTACTGTCCTCCCCACCCCCCCTCGTAACGCATCCCCCCAGCCCCTTGGCCGGATATCGATGAATTCCACATACCGCCTCTCCCAGGTAATAAAACAACCCAACGCCTCTCGGCTTGATAGGTGGAAAGACAGGTGTGGTGCGTTCCAACAAAGGCGTGTCATCTCGTAACCGCATCGGGGGTGGGAAAAGGTCCTGATGCCAAATAAAACGCAAAAAAAAGCCCCTCGATCGAGGGGCTTCTTGTGCAGCGTTAGCGCATCAGGTCATCTGGATGATGGTCTGCATGATGGTGCTCTGGGTGGAGATGGTCTTGGCGTTCGCCTGGTAGTTGCTCTGGGCCTTGATCAGGTCCACCAGCTCGTTGGTCAGGTTGACGTTGGAGTTCTCCAGGGAGTTGGCCACGATCGAACCGAGGGTGCCGGCTTGAGGGGTGTCGTATCCCGGTTGGCCCGAGGCAAAGGTCTCTCTCCAGGCCGTGCCGCCTGCCGGTTGCAGGCCTTGTTCGTTGTTGAAGCTGGCCAGGGAGATCTGGCCAATGGCCTTGCTCTGCTGGTTGCTGAAGGTGGCGAACAGTACACCGCTGCCGTCGATTTTCAGCCCGGTGATCTGGCCGGTGGCATAGCCATCGGTGACCGGTGGGTTGCGATAGCTGGCCGAATTGTACTGGGTGATATTCGCCATGTTGACCGCAATACCGCCAGTGTTGGCAGCGGCGCCGTTAGCAGTCCATACACCGTTGGTCACGGTGCCCGGTTTCCAGTTGGAAATGGTCAGGGTGGTGTTGGAGACTATGCTGGGCGGGGTGACCACGCCAGCGAGCTTACCGGCCGTGTCGAACGTCAGGGTCGACGCGACAGGTGCCACCGCGCCTGCGCCACTGATCGGGGTACCATCAGGGTTACGCCCGTCGATCAGGGTGTAGGAGTTCCATTGGTTGGAACCCGTCTTCACCAGGTACTGCACCATCGGGTGAGCGTTGCCTTGGGTGTCGTACAAGGTGGTGCTGTACTGGGTGGTGAAGGTCTTGGTGTCGGTTGGGTTGAAAGGCTTGGCCACCTGGTCGATCACCGCCTCCGAGGAGTTCAGGTTACTGGTGGAATCGACGGTGCTGGAGGCTTTTGGCGGCAGGTTCGACAAGTTGAGTTGCAGGTCGACCAAGCCACCCTTGACGATCTTGCCGTTGTCATCCGCCGCGTAGCCTTGCAGGCGCGAAGTACCGGTGTTGTTGGTGATGTAGCCGTCTTTGTCCGCACGGAAAGCACCGCTACGGGTGTATTCCAGCGAACCGTCGCTGCCCTTCTGTACGAAGAAGCCACCGCCCTGGATCGCCATGTCCAGGATGCCGCCACTGTTGTTGACGTCGCCCTGGGTGAATTGCTGGGACACGGCCGCCAGGTTCACACCGTTACCGATGCTGTTCTGGCCGGTGCCCAGCTTGGACGCCGCGTAGATGTCCGCGAATTCCGCACGGGACGATTTGAAGCCAGTGGTCGCGACGTTGGCGATGTTGTTGCCGGTCACGTCCAGTTGTTTGTTGGCCGCATAGAGGCCGCTCAGGCCGATGTTAAAAGACATGTTTCTCTCCCTCTGCCGTATCTAGCCGGCTCTATGTACCGATAGTCTGAATTTGCGACAGCTTGACGCTGCCCATGCCGCCTGCAAGGTTGAGCAGCATTTCGCCGCCGGTCTTGCTCAGGGTCACGCTGGTGACCGTCGCCGGCAGCGAAGTGGCCAGAGCCACTGCGTCGCCCGCGTCATTCTTGGTGGTGGCCGTAAAGGTGTAAGTCCCTGCCGGGGCGACCTCACCGTTGGCGTTCTTGCCATCCCAGATGAAGTCGGAACTGCCCGCGCTCTGTGCGCCCATATCGAGGGTACGCACCACGACACCGTCTTTGTCGGTGATCTTGACCGAGACGTTGCCCGTTGCCGCCGTCACTGCGACCGAGCCGGTCATGCTCTTGCTGGTGTCCACCAGCGCCTTGTCGGTCTGGGTAATGATCGAGCGACCGACCAGCGACGAAGCCTGCAATGCTTGCGACGAGCTAAAGTTGCTGGAGATGCTGTTTACCGAGTCGTTCAGGGTGTTGATGCCTTCCAGGCTACTGAACTGCGCCAACTGAGCCACGAACGCACCGTTGTCCTGAGGCGACAGCGGGTTCTGGTTCTTCAGTTGGGTCACCAACAGTTGCAGGAACGCATCCTTGCCCAGCGACTGGTTGCCCGTTGCCGTCTTGGTGGCGGTGCTGAGGCTGCTGTTGTCCGTCGCAGTCTTGACCTTGCTGTTGAACAGGTCCTGGACTGCCGAGTTGTTCGTCGTATCAACAATGGCCATTGTTTGGCGCCCCTTATCACTGACCCAGGGTCAGGACCTTCTGCATCATGGTTTTGGCGGTGTTCATCATTTCCGCGTTGGTCTGGAACGAGCGACTGGCAGAGATCATGTCAGCCATTTCCTCGACCACGTTGACGTTCGGGTAGTACACGTAGCCTTTTTCGTTCGCCGCAGGGTGATTAGGCTCATAGCGCGCTTCCAGATTGCTCTGGTCTTCAACCACGCCGAGTACCTGCACGCCTTGCCCGGCAGCGTCCTGATTCTGGAACAGCGAATCGCCGCCGCTGCTCTGGCCGCCCTGAAACATGGTGGCGAACACCGGGTGACGGGCGCGGTAGGTCTGGTCGATGCTCGAAGACACCGTCTCGGCGTTGGCGATGTTACTGGCGACGGTGTTCAGGCGCGTGGTCTGCGCGCTCATGCCACTACCGGCAATATTGAAAACACTGGCTAAGGACATGGCTTACTCTCCACGCAGGGCTGACATCAGCCCTTTGAATTTGCTGTTGAGCAGGGTGAAGCTGGCCTGGAAGTTCACCGAGTTCTCGGCGTAGGCCGATTGCTCCAACTGCGCGTCGACGGTGTTCTGGTCGATCGACGGCTGCATCGGCGTGCGATACAGCAGCGATTCGTCGCCACTGCTCAGGCCTTGCGCTTCGATATGACGGCTGTTGGTCATGTTCAAGGCGAAGGTGCCGTTCTTGGTCTTGTCCTGCTGTGCGGCGAGCACGGCGGAGAAGTCCAGGTCCCGAGCCTTGTAGTTCGGGGTGTCGGCGTTGGCAATGTTGTTGGCCAGGACTTCGGCACGCTGGGCGCGAAAGCCGAGGGCTTGTTCGTGGATACCGAGCGCTTTATCGAAGCTGATGCTCATGGCGGAAACCTTTAGGCTGACCTGCTGTTCGTTAACAGGGTTATAGCAAGGTGCATGCCAATCTGGCTAAAGCCCATATATCAAGGGGTTACGCAGAGATTGCCGGCGGCAATGCCAGAAAAGCGGCAAACGGCTTCCGCGTGGCGCCAGTAAAGCGGCAATCGGGAGTTGCCGCTTTTACCTTGCCGCAAAACAAATGTGGGAGGGGGCTTGCCCCCGATAGCGGTGGTTCAGTCATAGATACTGAGACTGACACACCGCTATCGGGGGCAAGCCCCCTCCCACACTTTGACTGCCTGCGACTTACTTGGCCTGGTAAATGATCCCAGGACTGCACTGCACCATCTGGAAATGATCCGGCAGGCCGTTCAGCGCCTCGGATGCACCGAGGAACAGATACCCCCCGCGCTTGAGCGTGCCGTGGATGCGCAGCAGGATGTCTTTCTTCACTTCGGCCGAGAAGTAGATCAGCACGTTACGGCAGAACACCATGTCGAACTTGCCCAGGCTGGCGTAGCTGTCGAGCAGGTTGAACGAGCGAAACTCCACCCGGTTCTTGATCGGCGCCTTGACCGCCCAACGCCCCGCCCCTTTCGGGTCGAAGTAACGCTGCAGGCGTTCCGGGGACAAACCGCGGCCCAGGGCCAGGCTGTCGTACTCGCCGGTCTTGCAGTTGGTGAGCATGGTGCCCGACAGATCGGTGGCGACAATTTGCGCGCCGGCCTTCAACTGGCCCATGTTCGTCCGTTCGAACTCGTCGATCGCCATCGAAATCGAGTACGGTTCCTGCCCCGAGGAACAGGCTGCCGACCAGATCCGCAAACGCTGACCCGGGCTGGCCTTGATCGCCTCGGGCAGCACTTTGCTCTTGAGTACCTCAAAGGGGTAGGTGTCGCGAAACCATAGGGTTTCGTTGGTGGTCATGGCATCGACCACCATTTCCTTGAGCCCGCTGCGCGGCTGGCTCTGAATCCGCTGGACCAACTCACCGAGGGACTTGATGCCCTGCTGTTCCATCAGTTTGTTGAGACGGCTGGATACCAGATACTGCTTGTTTTCACCGAGCAATATGCCACAGGCTTTTTCCAGGAAGACCCGGAACTGTTCGAAATCCAAATTACCCGTAGACAATGATACCGCCTCTTAAATCGTGTGACCGCCAGGGAAATTCCCCTAGCCGTGATCTGCTGCCTTGATCCGGTCGACTACCCGGGATGCCAGGTCATCAGGGCGGAACTTAGCCAGGAAGTCGTCAGCACCGACCTTCTTGACCATCGCCTGATTGAATACGCCCGACAACGAAGTATGCAGGATGATATGCAATTTTTGCATGCGTGGATCGTTGCGTATTTCAGCCGTGAGGGTATAGCCGTCCATTTCCGGCATCTCGATGTCGGAAATCATCATCAAGAATTCTTCTTCCGGCTTCTTGCCTTCATCCACCAGTTTGCGCAGGTAATCCAGCGCCTGGCGGCCATCGTTGAGCGCCACCACCTCAACGCCGATGGTTTGCAGGCAACGGGTCACCTGTTTACGCGCCACCGAGGAGTCGTCCACCGTCAGCACCCGCAGCGAAACCGCCTTGTGCGCCGTTTCGGCATCGACGACGCCAACCGAAATCGCTTCGGAAGTCGGTGCGACTTCGGCGAGGATTTTCTCCACGTCGATGATTTCGACCAACTGGTTGTCTACTCGCGTCACCGCCGTGAGGTAGTGATCGCGACCGGTGCCCTTGGGCGGCGGATGGATCTCTTCCCAGTTCATGTTGACGATACGTTCCACCGAGCGCACCAGGAAACCCTGGGTCTTGGTGTTGTATTCGGTAATGATCACAAACGGGTTTTCGCGGTCTTGCAGGCCGGCCGAACTCGTGGCCAATGCCAGGTCGAGAATCGGGATGGTCGCGCCACGGATGTTGGCTACGCCACACACCACCGGGCTCGACTTGGGCATGATCGTCAGCTTGGGACACTGCAGCACTTCCCGCACTTTGAACACGTTGATGCCATAGAGCTGCTTGCCGTCCAGGCGAAAAAGCAACAACTCCAGGCGATTCTGCCCTACCAGCTGTGTACGCTGGTTTACTGAATCCATTACACCTGCCATGCCCAGACTCCTACGCTAAAACCTTTGGGGGTACGACGCGCACCCAACACTAAACGGCACGAGCTTTGCTTTTTATTGGCTATGGATATGAAAACGACAGTTTCCCGACGCACTCGCCACTCACGGTATCGCAGATTGCTCTGCGCCTGGATGGCGTTGTTTGCCGTGGGCGCAGGCATCACTGCCCGCGCCGCCGACGTCACCTTGCCTGATCTACTTATCGGCGTCACCCAAGGCTTTCTTGAATTCACTGTAGAAGATTATCTGGCAACCACCCAGACGCCAGGACGCTATGAAATCCAGGTCAACCAATTGGATCCGCGCCTGCGCATGCCGATGTGCGACAAGGAATTGACAGCCAGCCTGGAAAGCCCGGCCCAGCCCATTGGTCGCGTGACGGTCAAGGTGCGCTGTGAAGGGACCTCGCCCTGGACCGTGTTCGTGCCCGCCCAGGTCAAACTGTTCCGCGATGTCGTCGTGGTGTCGCGGCCGCTCAAACGCAGCGGAATCATCGGCTATGAGGATGTCATCTTGCGCGAGCGGGACATCAGCCTGATCAATCAGGGTTACCTGACGTCAGTGGACCAGGCTGTCGGGCAACGATTGACCCGACCAATGGTCGCCGACCAGGTCATCACCCTGGTCCATCTTGAACAGGCAGAAGTCATTCGCAAGGGCGACCAGGTCATCATTTCCGCCAGCAGCGGCGGGCTGAATGTGAAGATGCCGGGCGAAGCGCTGTCCAACGGCGGCATGAGCGAACAGATCCGGGTCAAGAACCTCAATTCCAACCGCGTCATCAAGGCACGGGTCACCGCGCCGGGCCAAGTCGAGGTGGCTTTATAGATCACTGGAATAGGACGCCAGCTTTTCCTACACTGTACGCCTGACGTTCGTGCATGCAGGTTTATTGTCAATCGTGCCTAAAGTTTGTCCGGGTATGGCCGAAACCATGGCAAGCGTCCAAATACCCAGAGGTTTTTTTATCATGGTCATCGATTTCAGCCGTTTGAATAACGCCCCGGCTTTGCCAGGCACTACGCGCACCAGCGGCACCAAGGACAGCGTAGACGCCAAGGCCCAGCCTCTGCCCGCCAAAGCGGAACAGGCCGGCGCCAGCCAAAGCGGGGAATCCGTACACCTGAGCAATGAGGCTCAACAGTTGCAGAAGGTCACTGACTCGCTGCGCGATCAACCTGTCGTCAATCAAGCCCGTGTGGCCGAATTGAAACAGGCAATCGCCGATGGCAGCTATAAAGTCGACAGCAACCGTGTAGCCAGCAAGCTGCTTAACTTCGAAGCCGAGCGCTAGGCAAAGGCCTGCGCCAGGCTTTTGGACGCTTAAAACCCAAGGCCAGCCATGCACCACGACGAAAATCTGCTTCAACTGATCATTGATGATCTGGCGCCGACGCAACAATTGCTCGAGCTGCTCAAAGAAGAATCCCTGGCCCTGTATGGCCGGGATATGCCGCTGCTGGAAGAAATCCTGGCGCGCAAGCAGTCGCTGATTGTCCTGCTGGAACAGCACGGCAAGAAGCGTAGCCAGATTCTCGTCAGCCTCGGCCTACCGGCAGATCAAGACGGCCTCGCTCAGTTGGCCAGTCATTCCTCGGTCGGCGATCAGTTGCTGGCCCAGAGCAAAGAACTCAATCAATTACTCACCCAGTGTCAGGAAGCCAACCTGCTCAACGGTCAGTCGATCCAGCTTCAGCAAGCCACGACCGCCAATCAGTTGCGCATACTCCATGGCGGCGAACCTCCGGCCCTGTATAACGCCCAAGGCTCTACCTCGCGCATGGTCAAGCCAAGCACCCGCAGCCAAGCCTGACGTCGGTTTAACGTGCGCCCTATCCAAGGCGTGCGACATACTGGCAAAATGATGGTTCTTGCGTGTAGTCGTATATTGTCTGGAGATGGAAGAACCGTGTTCAACGCCCTTAATGCGGAAGAAGCTCCGCAGCCACCCAAGGTGTTCACCACGCCTCTGGAAATCGCTGGCACCTTGCGCATGCTGCAAGAAAGCCATGACCCGCTGATCATCACCTTCCATGAACGCAGCCAGCGCTTTCAAAGCTACCTGGTCGACGTCGACCGGGACAGCAAGACCCTGGCCCTGGACGAAATGATCCCCCGCGATGGCGAACGCTACCTTGAGAATGGCGAACCCTTCCGCATCGAAGGCTTTCACGACGGCGTGCGCGTTGCCTGGGAAAGCAACGGCACCCTGAGCATCAGCGAAAAAGGCGGCCACCGTATCTACAGCGGCAACATGCCGGACGAAGTGGTCTACCATCAGCGCCGCAATGCGTTCCGCGCCGCGCTGAAACTCGCGCAATTGGTGAATATCGAGTTGGGCGGCGAGAAACTCAAGGCGCCGGTCAGCGGCAAGCTGCTGGATATCTCCGCCACCGGCTGCAAATTGCGCTTTGAAGGCGATATTTCCGAGCGCCTGCAGTTGGGCCAGGTCTACGACCGTTTTATCGCCGCACTGCCCTTTGGCAGCATGACCACCTCGGTCGAACTGCGTTACCTGCACTTCGAAGAGAAGATCAACACCACCTTCGCCGGCGTGCGCTTCCACAACATGAGCGGCCTGGTGCAGCGCCAGGTCGAGCGTTTTGTGTACCAGTTGCAACGCGAAGCACGACGCTTCGACAAAGACGACGATTTTTAAGCATTCAGATCGCGATAAAAAACGGGCAGACCCTTTGGGGATCTGCCCGTTTTTGCATTCAGGGGCGCGCCCTGCTCAGGCCGTGGGGATGCTCATCCGGGCCCGGTGGTTCCGGCGGCCCTTCGAAGAGCGGCTCATCCGCCGATGATTCCGCGTCGGTTTCAGGCTCGGGCTCGACAACCGCCGTCTGCATCTGCTCCTGCACCATCTGCTCATCGACCCGCGGATCGAGGGCAGCCACCAGCGGCGAGCTGGACATGCTGTCAGGCATTGCCACGTGCTGCAGCGGTGCATCGTCGACCTGATGCAGGTTGGTCACCGCTTTAGGCCGGATACGCCACACCAGGATCAGCGCGCACAGGCTGAAAAACGCGTACAGCATCTGGCTGCCAAACAGCTTCATCACCACACCGGCCAGCAACGGCCCGATACTGGCGCCCACGCCATAGGTCACCAGCAGCATGGCCGTCAGCGATACCCGACGATCGCCTTCGACGTGGTCGTTGGAAAACGCCACGGCCAGCGGGTACAGGCAGAACTGCACCAGCGAACACAGGAACCCGGCCACGAACAGCACTTCCAGCGGCACCTTGCTCAGGATCGCCAACGGCAATGCCGCCACCGCCAGGCACAGGGCGAAGCAGCGAATCAACAGTGCGCGATCGTAACGGTCCGACAGCCAGCCCAACGGCCACTGCACCACCAACCCGGCAAAAATGCAGCTACCCATGAAGAGACCGACCTGCTCGGTACTCAGCCCCTGCTGGGACGCATAGAGCGGCGCCAAACCGTAGAACGAACCAACGATCAACCCCGCCCCCAGCACCGTGCTCAACGACTGCGGCACGCGCTGGATAAAGAAGCGTGGCTCCATCGGCGCCGGACGCAGGGGCGCCGGGTGAATGCGCCGGGTCATCGCCACCGGCACCAGGCACAGGGCAAAGCACAGCGCGACCAGCATCAGCAACTCGGGGCCGAGCTGGGGATGCATCACCAGGATCAACTGCCCCAGCACCAGGCCAAGGTAGGACGCAATCATATAGCCGCTGAACACTACGCCACGCTGCTTGGCGTCCGCCTGCTCGTTAAGCCAGCTTTCGATGACCATGTACTGGCACATCATCCCCAGGCCCACGATGACCCGCAGGACGATCCAGGCCGGCAGCCAGTCGATCAGGCCATGGCCCAACACCGCCGCGCCGACGATCCCGGCACAGGTGGCATACGCGCGGATATGCCCGACCCGGGCGATCAGGCGGTGGCCGATCTTGCCGCCCAGTACCAGGCCGGAATAGTTGGCCGCCATCAGCGCACCGACCCACAGGCTGTCGACGTTGTCGGCCGCCAGGCGCAAGGCCAGGTACGTACTGAGCAGGCCGGAGCCGATCAGCATCATCAAGGAGGCGAAATAAAGGGCTCGAAAAGATTTCCAGATCTGGCGCATCGGCGTTCCGAGCGGCTCCTTGCAGTGAGGGTCAGGGCTACCGGCATGATAGTCCCGGGGGTCGGGTCCGGACAGGCACCAGGCGCTGTTTCCGGGGAATATTTTGTGTGAAAACGATGGACTACAGCTCAGACGCTACCGGGTGACACACAAGGTACAAGGTTGCGCGAAATACTCGCCGCACCACCTGTGAACCTCGATCACACGCAAGGTTCGACCGAGTGTTGAAAAGACCGAGCACGCCCCAAAAGCCCACCGCCACGCCTGCACATGATTACCCGCACGCCGGCGTCGCCGATGCGTATCGCCGCGAATTGTTACTGTTTTATCAACATTGTTTTCCAGTCTTATGGATTTATCCAAAAAACCAGCGCTATAGACTGGTCTACGCGTTAATCCACCGCGATTAACCAGCGAATCAGTCGGAGTAAAGCATGTAACCCGAACAAGGCCGACAGAGCCTTCGGAACGATTCACTCGCGACTGAGCACGTGGACAATCGTCAAGCGGGCGTAATACAGCCGCCAACGTTTTCGTTATCCCTCCTGCCGAAACTCAATCAGCCTCTATTAAGCATCCCGTTCGTTATCGAACGGCGCTTTCAACGTGGAGGGCTGGGGCGAAAGAGTGTCGGCATCCAGACCAGGAATACGGGGATGGCCAATTATTACGCTGATTTCCAAAGCTCGCTTGCCGTCGGCAAGCCAGCCTATCGGGATCATGGAAGAACCGCACCCGGCCAACTAAAGGCCGAACTCAATATTCGGCCAAGTTGTTGGTAAATAGCGCAAGCCGTTACGTATTTCCCCAACTGAGCATATACAAATATGACAGACGATCATCGATCTCACTCTGGAAGATCCTCAATGAGCACTATTGCAAGGGGACTGTTTTCCCTGCTTGTTTTTGCCGTGGCACTGGCGTTGATTTATGGCGGATTCAAGCTGGTAGCACTCGACGGGTCGAGTTATTACTTGCTGGCTGGCCTCGCCTATCTGTTGTTGGCGGCACTGTTTGTCTTGCGTAAACCTATCGGCATCGCCCTCTCCGTCGTCGTATTCCTCGCCACCTGTGTGTGGGCGTTCTACGAAGTGGGTCAGCTCAGCTACTGGCAACTGCTGCCGCGCCTGGTGGTGCCGGCGATCATCCTGACCCTCAGCTTGTGGGTCGGTGCCGCATTCCCGGAAACAGCCTTGAGCACCCGGCGCACGGCGAACCGATTCGGCTTCGCCGTATTCCTGGCCTTGATCGCCACCTTCATTGCAGCGTTCTACCCGCACGGCGGGATCTCGAACCCTGCGGCCGCGACTGACTCGAGCAAGGCCACGAGCCCCGCCAGCGCACCTGAAAACTGGGAGTTCTTCGGGCGCAACGCGTCAGGGACGCGGTTTGCGCCTTACACGCAGATCACGCCGGGAAACGTCAAGGACCTGCAAGTAGCCTGGACCTACCGAACCGGACGCAGGACCACCGGCGCCGGCGCTGGCGTTGATGAAAACACCCCGCTGCAGATCGGCAACGTGCTGTATTCGTGTACCCCGGAAAACCTGATCACCGCGCTGGATGGCGATACGGGCAAGGCGATCTGGACGTTCGACCCTCACGCCAAAAGCGAAGAGCATGTGACGTGCCGTGGCGTGGGCTATTACGACATCGATAAAGACGACAGCCTGAGCGCGGCGGTCAAGGCCTCGTATACCGATCAGCAGCAATGTCGCCAGCGTATTCTGGTGTCGTCGGTGGATGCCCGCCTGTTTGCACTTGACGCGCACACCGGCGCCTTGTGCCAGAGTTTTGGTGACAACGGTTACGTCGATCTCAAGAAAGGCATGGGCCCGACCGAGAACAGCAAGCGCTACCACCCGACCTCCCTGCCTGTGGTCATGGGCCACCTCACGGTGGTGGGCGGTTGGGTACGCGATATTGTGGCAGGCGAACCTTCCGGCGCCGTGCGCGCCTTCGACGTGCTGAGCGGTGCGCTGGTGTGGGCATGGGACGTCGGCGCGCCCGAAGGCACCGACCCGACCGCGGCCGATCACCAGTTCACGCTGGAAACACCTAACGTATGGACGATCCCGACCTACGATAAAGAGCTGAACCTGGTCTACTTGCCGACCGGCAATGGCCCGCCCGACTATTGGGGCGGTGATCGCAACGCAGTCAAAGAAAAATTTGGTTCGGCCGTCGTGGCAGTCGATGCCTCGACCGGCAAAGCCAAATGGGTCTACCAGCTCATTCACCATGATGTATGGGATTACGATCTGCCATCGCAGCCGGTTCTCTATGACATCAAGAATGCCCAAGGCGTGAAAACCCCGGTCTTGATCCAGACCACCAAGACCGGCCAGATTTTTGTGCTGGATCGTCGTACTGGCCAGCCGGTCACCGAGGTGCAGGAGCGTGCCGTTCCGACTTCTCCTGCGGCAGAAGGCGAACACTTGTCGCCGACGCAACCGTACTCGGCCGGCATGCCGGTGATCGGGGCCGACCCACTGACTGAAAAGTCGATGTGGGGCGTGTCGACATTCGACCAACTGTATTGCCGGATCATGTTCAAAGATTCGGTTTACGCGGGGCCGTTTACGCCGCCAACCGAAAAGCCGTACATCGAATGGCCTGGCTTGCTGGGCGGGATGAACTGGGGTGGCATCTCCATCGATGAGAACACCGGCACGATGTTCGTCAACGACATGCGGATGCCGCTGCGGATGTCATTGGTGACCAAGGAAGAAACCAAGAAGTTCAAGGTGTCGACCGATGAAGTGCCGGGTTTCATGGGCACCATTCGCCCGCAAGTCGCGGGTATCTATGGCGGCGTGAAAATCGACATCCTCCAGTCGCCACTGGGCGTGCCGTGCAACTCCCCGCCCTTCGGCAGCATGAGTGCGATTGATCTCAATACGCAGAAACTGCTCTGGCAGGTTCCCATGGGCACCGTGCAGGACACCGGCCCGCTGGGGATCAAGACGCACCTGCAGATTCCGCTGGGCATGCCGACGCTCGGCGGTCCGACGTCGACAGCCTCTGGCCTGGTGTTCTTTGCGGGCACCCAGGACTACTACCTGCGCGCGCTCGATTCGGCCACCGGCAAAGAAGTCTGGAAAGCCCGCCTGCCGGTTGGCGCAGTTGCCGCCCCACTGATCTATCAGTCGCCCACCACCGGGAAGCAGTACGTGGTCATCTCCGCCGGTGGCATGAGCCATTCGCCTGACGTCGGTGATTACATCATTGCTTATGCATTGCCGGACAACATCAAGCCGTAATGCGTTAGTTGCCACTGCATGAAAATAACCCCCGTTTACGGGGGTTATTTTTCCAAGTCACAAAAGAACGGTGCAACCGATAAACAACGCGGGCCGTTGAGCTATTCCCCCACTTTCTCTGTAACGGAGCACATCCAAATGCTTTTTTCTTTCCGCGCCATGCTGACCAGCAGCCTGTGCAGCGGTTTGTCCCTATGCCTTTTCGCCCCATCCCCGGCACTGGCCGACGATCTGATGAACCGCTCTACACTCACTGGCGACTGGGGCGGTGAACGCCAAAAGTTGACCGACAAGGGCATCAAACTGACCGGTGACTACAGTTCCGAAACGATTTCCAACTTGCATGGCGGGATCAAGCGCGGCACCCGCTATTCGCAACAAATACGCATAGGCGCCCAGTTTGATCTGAGTAAGTTGCTCGACAGCCCCGATGCGGGACGCGTGCAACTGCTGGTTAACGACCGTCGCGGCCACAGCGCCACGGAAGATTTGCTTGGAAACCGCCTGTCGTCCCAAGAAAACTATGGCGGCGAATACACCCGGCTGACCGAGTTCAGTTATCAACGCAACCTGTTTTCGCCGGACCTCTCCACCAAACTCGGCTTCATGGTGATGGGCACCGATTTCGGTGGTATGCCCATCTTGAGCAACTTTGTGAGCGCCGGTTTTTGTGCACACCCACTGACCATGTCGAGCGGCAGTGGCTGGGGCAACTACCCGACAGCACATTGGGGCGGCGAGCTGCGTTACGATGTCAACCCGTCGCTGACGCTGCAAACCGCCGTATTCCAAGTCAACCCGGAATACAACACGCGCTCGTCCAAAGCGTTCTCCATGCCCAGCAACGGCACTACGGGAGCGATTTTGCCACTGGAGGCGGTCTTCAATAACAACGCCTTCCTGAACGGCCAATACAAAGTCGGTTGGTACTACGACACCTCCAACGCCCCCAAGATCGGCAGTACGCAAAAGAGCGAAAACCGTACCGGCGCCTATGTGTTGATTGACCAAGCCATCTGGCGGGATGAGCAAGACCCGCAAAGCGTACTACGCCTCTTCGGCCAAGCGGCCAGCAGCAACGCGGCGACCTCGCCGATGCGCCGCTGGTACTCGGTGGGCCTGGTCAAACAAAAGCCTTTCGCGAGCCGCCCGAACGACTCCATCTCTTTTGGCTATGGGCGCGCCGTGCTCAACTCGCGCACACGGGATGTGCAAGAAGCCAAGGCGACCAACCTCGAAGACGCCGAAATGATCGCCAACCTCGACAACGGCGAGCAGATGCTTGAGCTCAACTACGGCGCACAGGTCACACCTTGGCTGCTACTACGCCCCGATCTGCAGTACTACATCGAGCCCGGCGCGTTCTCCGGCAAAAAGCGTGACAACGCGCTGGCGGCGGGGTTACAGGTCAAGGCGACGTTTTAACAACGTCGTTTGCACAGGGGGCATCCATTCGGTGCCCTTTCGCAATCGCACACGCGGTCGGATATCTCAGCTTGTAGCGCAATCAATACGTGCTCAAGCGCTACGCGGGCCGACTGTCCGACCTTCTCCGGCGCTCCGCGCCCGACCCAAGCTCCGCCTTTAGCCCCCGACTTACCCATCGACCTCTCCTGCCAGTGACGAATTCAGATCAGCGCCGGTATACACTTATTATTTTTATATACTATAATTTAACCAACTGAACAATTAGTGATCAAACGTATGCTCGAATCAGATCTCCAGCGGCTTCACGCCAACGCCGATGCTGCCAGCCAATTCCTCAAGGCTCTGGCCAATCCGGATCGCTTGATCCTGCTCTGCCAGCTATCCCAAGGCGAGCGCAATGTCGGCGATCTGGAGTCGCTGCTCGGGATACAACAACCGACGCTTTCTCAGCAGTTGGCGGTGCTGCGCCGCGAAGGCCTGGTGGATACGCGCCGAGAAGGAAAGCAGGTGTTCTATCGCATCTGCAGCCCGGCGGCATTGGCAGTCATTCAAACCTTGTATCAACAATTTTGCGCTGGAGAAGCCTCATGAATATCGACTGGCTCAACTTCACTCCCTGGTCATCCCTTGCAGGCGGCGCATTGATTGGCCTGGCGGCCAGCCTTTTCGTCGTCGCCAACGGGCGTATCGCCGGCATCAGCGGTTTGATCGGCAGTCTTTTACAACGGAGCAGCGAAGGTGCGGGTGAGAAAGCGCTGTTTCTCCTCGGCCTGCTCGTCGCGCCGCTTCTATGGGGCTTGTTCGCCGCGCTGCCGCCGATTGAATTCCAGAGCGGCGGGGTCGGGCTGATCGTCGCCGGTGTATTGGTGGGTATCGGTACACGCTACGGTTCAGGTTGCACCAGCGGCCACGGCGTGTGCGGCATATCGCGCCTTTCGCCGCGATCGATGGTCGCCACTGCCTGCTTCATGTTCAGCGGTTTCCTTAGCGTATTTGTCCTGCGTCATCTGCTGGGAGCCTGGATATGAACAAACTGACCGCATTCATTGCTGGCCTGCTGTTTGGCCTGGGACTGCTGCTGGCAGGCATGGCCAACCCGAGCAAAGTATTGGCTTTCCTGGATCTGGCCGGTGCCTGGGACCCTTCCCTCGCGCTGGTCATGATCGGGGCGATTGGCGTCGCCATTGGCCCGCTGACCTGGGCGCGCCACCAATCCCGCTCGCTGCTGGGAAAGCCAATGCAACTGCCGACCAAGCGTGAGTTGGACCCGCGCCTGATCGGCGGCAGCCTGCTGTTCGGCATCGGCTGGGGAATAGCAGGCATCTGTCCAGGCCCTGCGGTGGCAATTCTGCTGACAGGACGCTGGCAAGCAATCGTGTTCATGTTGGCCATGCTGGCCGGCATGTTGTTGTTTACTGCGCTGGAGACCCGGCGCAACCACTGATCGGGAGATCGTCATGAAAGCGAACCTTGGAACCATTGACCGTAGCCTGCGCATTGTCGTCGGCCTGGTTCTCATTGGCCTCAGTCTGTCGGGCGTGATCGGCTGGTGGGGCTGGATCGGCTTAGTGCCATTGGCTACCGGTATTTTCCGTTTCTGCCCTTTGTACAGGTTGCTGGGCATCCAAACCTGTAACCGTTGCTGAGCAAAAAAACCATAGCGTTCACGTGCACGAGGGCATTGGCGCAGCCGATTTTGTGGCTATGCGCCAAGCACGGGACGCTACGCTGGGCATATGTGCATTGATCCCAACAGCTGGATCTATCAACGGACACGTCGAGTGGTTTTGTTTAAAGCTATTCTGCGTGGCGTCGTTTCAAAAGCTGTGTGAACAAGGAAATCTCAATGTCCGACCTGAACGATCCGCGTGTGTTCTTTGCCGCCGAGCGCACGTTGCTGGCATGGAACCGAACCAGCCTTTCGCTGATGGCATTTGGCTTTGTGATTGAACGATCCGGGCTACTGCTCCAGATGCTGAAACCGGACGCTCCGGGCTCTCCCGGAAAACATTTTTCGTTCTGGATCGGGCTGGCCTTTCTGATGCTGGGCTCCTGGGTTGCCTGCTGGTCATCCTGGCAATACAAAAAGGTGGTCAAGACCCTCAAACCCGTTGAGATCCCCCTTGGCTACAGCGTCAATACCGGCCCCGGCATCAATGTCATCACTGCAATTCTTGGCGTTTTGCTCATGGCCTATTTGTTCATGATGTGAGCAAGACTGGCCTGCATGACTTCACTCGACCTCCCCGATGGGCGATAGACGCGTGCAGTCGAGCATCTCTCGACGAGCAAACGAACGAGTGTGACCCTGGCTCACCTTTGGACCCTGATTAAGTGAGTCGCCCATTCAAAAACAAAAAAGCCCCGCCGGAACAATACCCGGCGGGGCTTTTTGTTGGCCTTGTTGCTGTCATCCTGCTGTCACGGGGAAAAATGAGCTGGCAGTGGATCGGCGCGAGAGGCTTTATTTGTATGGTGTCCCAGGGCCGGTTCGAACGGCCAACCTTCCCCTTAGGAGGGGGATGCTCTATCCAATTGAGCTACTGGGACAAATGACAACCATCGGGCCAACGGCGCTGCGACGGACGGCGTGCATGTTAACGGCCGAGGTGGGTTTTGTCATGTCGTCCGTGGGCTTTTTGAGTGTAAGCCAATGCTTGCGCCACGGATCACGGTTTCGCCCAGCAAACCCGGGCATCCGAGGCCATCGTGCAAAATGCACTACACCAAAATGCCAGCATTGCAAATTGCAACCCGAGCGCTGTTTAGATTAAACTCAAACCATTGATTTTATTGAAATAAAACATTGGCACGGCATCTGCAATACATCTCCTACAAAACCATTCGGCTGGACCCGTTGCGGAGAAGATGACGATGAACAGCACCCTTCTGTTGGCTCTCAATACCATCGCCCTGGCCGCACTGGTGATGTTTCATTTTCAGTCGAACGGTAGCGATGACACCGCGCAGATCCGCCAGCCCGTGCCGCATCATCTGCAACAACGTCCGCAATTGGCGGTGATGACGGCCAACCCGCAATCGCCCGTGCGCCTGGCCCAAAGCACTCAGGCCGCGCCCGCAACTGAACACTGGGTTTTCTGAGGAAGCCTTCCATGTCCAAAGCCGCCTGGCTGTTTTTGTGCCTGACCGTCGTGACTGCCGTGCTGGGCATGTCTACCTCGTCCCAGGACGCTCGCACCACCGCCCTCATCACCAGCGTCGTGTTCGGCAGCTTCCTGCTGTTGACGCTGATCGTCGGCCGCCGAATCAGATTCGACCCCGTGCTGCGCTGATTTTCGCTCGCTGGCACACCTACCTTATGTCGCCTCGCACTAGCAAATCGGCAAATTGCCACTAGTCTTAAAAACAAGGGCAAAAGGCCATATCACGATACGATATGCGCCCCAAACCCCTTGGCAGCAACGGCTTGCGGGACGATGAATTGTGACGATCGCTCGCAAAAAAGTTTTCCAACCAGTCCGCAAAAAAGCAAATCAGTACTGGCATAAAGCCTTTAGGCAGTTCAATATTTGTCACAGAATTGACGCCAAGGAACCGGCAAAACTGAGGCATGATGCGGCCTCTTTGCAATTCAGGTTGAACTTTGGTCGTGAGCCTTGTCTTAACACTCATCTTGCGGCCAATTCCAATAACCGCTCCCCTGAACTAACCGGTTAAATATATGCGCCCATTGAAACAGGCAATTTATTCCAGCCGTACGGCTGACAAGTTCGTCGTACGTCTGCCAGACGGAATGCGGGAACGCATTGCCGAGGTGGCTCGCAATCATCACCGCAGCATGAACTCCGAAATCATCGCGCGCCTGGAGCAGAGCCTCATTCAGGAAGGTGCGTTGGGCGAAGAGCTAAGCATGCGCCTGGACAGCCCTGAGCTGTCACTGCACGAACGCGAACTGCTGCAGCGTTTTCGTCAGCTCTCCCACCGCCAGCAAAATGCCCTTGTCTCGCTTATTGCGCACGACGTTGAGGCGGCCGCAGAAGCCGAATGATCTGTTCCTGAAAGCCGAAGCCAGCCATGTGCTGGCTTTTTTTTGCGCGCAATTCGGGAAGGCAGTACTGGGCGGGGGCTGGGTTGCCCCCGCCGCGAGGGGTCAGAGCAGGAAGATCGTCGCCAGGCCAAGGAAGATGAAGAAGCCGCCGCTGTCGGTCATGGCGGTAATCATCACACTGGCGCCCATGGCTGGGTCGCGCCCAAGGCGTGCCAGGGTCATGGGGATCAGCACCCCCATCAAGGCCGCCAACAGCAGGTTAAGGGTCATGGCGGCGGTCATGACCACCCCCAGCGACCAACTGCCGTACAGCAAGTAGGCCACGATCCCGATCACCCCGCCCCACACCACGCCATTGATCAGCGCCACCGCCAACTCCTTGCGCATCAGGCGCGAGGTGTTGCCGGTATTGACCTGGTCGAGCGCCATGGCGCGCACGATCATGGTAATGGTCTGGTTGCCGGAGTTACCGCCGATCCCGGCAACGATTGGCATCAACGCCGCCAGTGCCACCAGCTTTTCGATCGAACCTTCGAACAGCCCGATCACCCGCGAAGCGATGAACGCGGTGATCAGGTTTACGGCCAGCCACGCCCAGCGGTTACGCAGGGAGCGCCAGACCGAGGCAAAAATATCTTCCTCTTCACGCAGACCCGCCATGTTGAGGACTTCGGTTTCACTTTCTTCACGGATCAGGTCGACCATTTCATCGATGGTCAGACGGCCGATCAGCTTGCCGTTCTTGTCGACCACCGGGGCCGAGATCAAGTCGTAACGTTCGAAGGCCTGGGCGGCGTCGTAGGCGTCTTCATCCGGATGGAAACCCACCGGATCGCTGGCCATCACGTCCGCAACCTTCTTCTCCGGGTCGTTGACCAGCAGGCGCTTGATCGGCAGCACGCCCTTGAGAATGCCTTCGTAGTCGACCACGAACAGCTTGTCGGTGTGCCCTGGCAGCTCTTTCAGGCGGCGCAGGTAACGCAGTACCACTTCCAGGCTGACGTCTTCGCGGATGGTGACCATCTCGAAGTCCATCAGGGCACCGACCTGATCCTCGTCATAGGACAGCGCGGAGCGCACGCGCTCACGCTGCTGGCTGTCGAGGGCTTCCATCAGCTCATGGACAACATCACGGGGCAGCTCGGGGGCCAGGTCGGCCAGTTCGTCGGCGTCCATCTCCCGGGCCGCGGCCAGAAGCTCGTGATCATCCATGTCGGCGATCAGGGTTTCACGGACGGAGTCGGATACTTCGAGCAGGATGTCGCCGTCGCGGTCGGCCTTGACCAACTGCCAAAGGGTCAGTCGATCATCCAGCGGCAAGGCTTCAAGGATATAAGCGACGTCGGCGGAGTGCAGATCATCGAGCTTGCGTTGCAACTCGACGAGGTTTTGCCGATGAACCAGGTTTTCGACGCGGTCGTGGTGCGGACCTTCCTGGCGGTGCGTGAGCTCTTCGACCACGCGCTGGCGCTGCAGCAGCTCAATGACTTGAGCCAGGCGATCCTGCAGGCTTTCTTGTGTTTTCTTTACTTCTACTTCGGTCATAGGCGAACTCCACTCCCAGCAGCGGGGCACGCCGGAAGGATCAATCAGTCAATTCATGATTGGTAAAACGGGGTACTGAGTAACTACTGGGTAAGTCCATGGAGGTGTTCCACAAGCCCCGGCGGGGCTGACGGGCGCAATGATACACCGCCCGCCGCTTTTAACGTCAAAAAACTGGTAAGAACAAGCGCTTGCGAGCCAAAGCTGAGAATTGGCCGCATCTATGAATTGCGACGCTGCCACGCGAATGGAAAACACATGGCGCGAGAAGAAAAGGTTTAATCCTACAAACCCCAGACGGCAAAAAGCCCACACTAGGCGGGCTTTTTGTTTGTATGGTGCACTCGACAGGATTCGAACCTGTGACCGCTCGGTTCGTAGCCGAGTACTCTATCCAGCTGAGCTACGAGTGCAGATTGTGTTTTTAGACCAGATCACAACTGGTTGTAACCGAATCACCTGCATTGCTGCAACTGACTCTTAAATGGTGCACTCGACAGGATTCGAACCTGTGACCGCTCGGTTCGTAGCCGAGTACTCTATCCAGCTGAGCTACGAGTGCATTTGTTGCCGCGCATTATAGGCCGTTCAATCTCTATGTAAAGCGATTTTTTCGATTAATTTCAACAACTTATCGATAAATCCAGATTGCAACGTACTAAGCAAATAATGGCGGAGAACGGGGGATTCGAACCCCCGACACCCTTTTGAGGTGTACTCCCTTAGCAGGGGAGCGCCTTCGGCCACTCGGCCAGCTCTCCGCAACACGGGGCGTATATTAACCACGTTCATCCCCGTTTGCAAACATAAAAAACGATAAAAATTAAAGGCTTGGTTCTTCGTCCTTCTCTTTCTTGATCCGCAGATAGATTTCCTCGCGGTGGACCGCTACCTCTTTCGGAGCATTTACCCCAATACGCACTTGATTGCCTTTGACGCCGAGCACGGTCACGGTGATTTCTCCATCACCAATAATCAGGCTTTCTGCGCAACGACGAGTCAGAATCAACATACCTTTCACCTCACGCACTTCAGTTCAGGAACAACAGTCTGCAAAAAAAGGCCTTCGACCTACGGCTCAGCGGCCATAGCCCTACCAGCTAAGTATTGTCGAGCCCACGCAAAACAACATGCGCCCTACAAAAAAATGAAAGGCGCGGTAAACCGCGCCTTCCTGGCCTTGCATCACTCGCCCTGTCGGGCCGGAGCGTCCAGCTCAAAAGCGGTATGCAGTGCGCGTACAGCCAGTTCCAGGTACTTCTCTTCGATCACCACCGAGACTTTGATTTCCGAGGTGGAGATCATCTGGATGTTGATGCTTTCCTTGGCCAGGGCCTCGAACATGCGGCTGGCAACGCCGGCATGGGAACGCATGCCCACACCCACGATCGACACCTTGGCGATCTTGGTATCGCCGACCACTTCACGCGCGCCAATCCCGCTCGCAGTGTTCTGCAGGATACGCTCGGCCGCTTCGTACTCGTTGCGGTGAACGGTGAAGGTGAAATCGGTGGTGTTATCGTGCGAAACGTTCTGCACGATCATGTCGACTTCAATGTTCGCGCCACTGATCGGGCCGAGGATCTTGAATGCCACGCCCGGGGTGTCTGGCACGCCACGGATCGTCAGCTTGGCTTCATCGCGGTTGAAAGCGATGCCGGAAATGATCGGCTGTTCCATGGATTCCTCTTCATCAATAGTAATGAGGGTACCCGGACCCTCTTTGAAGCTGTGCAATACGCGCAGCGGAACGTTGTACTTACCGGCGAATTCCACCGCGCGGATCTGCAACACCTTGGAACCGAGGCTGGCCATTTCCAGCATCTCTTCGAAGGTGATCTTGTCCAGGCGCTGAGCCACGGACACCACGCGCGGATCGGTGGTGTAGACGCCATCCACATCGGTGTAGATCTGGCATTCGTCAGCCTTGAGCGCGGCCGCCAGGGCCACACCGGTGGTGTCCGAACCGCCACGCCCGAGGGTGGTGATATTGCCGTGCTCGTCGACGCCCTGGAAACCGGCGACGACTACCACACGACCGGCCTTCAGATCAGCGCGAATCTTCTGATCATCGATCTGCAGGATACGCGCCTTGGTGTGCGCGCTGTCGGTGAGGATACGCACCTGACTGCCAGTGTAGGACACGGCCGGCACACCGCGCTTGTTCAGCGCCATGGCCAGCAGGCCAATGGTCACCTGCTCGCCGGTGGACACGATCACATCCAGCTCACGCGGCAGCGGTTGTTGATCGCCGCTGATAGCCTTGGCCAGTTCGATCAGGCGATTGGTTTCGCCGCTCATGGCCGACAGCACCACGACGAGGTCGTCGCCGGCATCGCGGAATTTCTTAACCTTGTCGGCGACCTGCTCGATTCTTTCGACAGAGCCGACCGAGGTGCCTCCAAATTTCTGTACGATCAAAGCCATTTCTAAGCCGCCTCAGCCCGTAAAGGGGCGCCCAATAAACCAATCTTCCAGCAACCGAGCGAGCCCGCGACTAGACCACGGGCTCATTCACAGCGCCTTAAATGCCAGCCTCGACAAACGGCACGGTCAGGGCCAGGGCCGCGTCCAGGGCACCGGCGTCTACACCACCGCCTTGTGCCATGTCCGGACGACCACCGCCCTTCCCGCCCACTGCCGCAGCGGCTTGCTTCATCAAATCACCGGCTTTGAGTTGGCCAGTCAGGTCTTTGGTTACACCGGCAACCAGAACGACCTTATCCTCATGGACACTGCCGAGCAGGATCACTGCGCGGCCGAGCTTGTTCTTCAACTGATCGACCAAGGCCAACAACGCCTTGCCGTCCTGGCCGTCCAGGCGCGCCGCCAGGACGTTCACGCCCTTGACGTCCTGGGCGGAAGCCGACAGATCGTCGCCTGCCGCGCTGGCCGCCTTGGCCTGCAACTGTTCCAGCTGTTTCTCCAGCGCACGGTTGCGCTCCAGCACGGCGGACAGTTTGTCGATCAGATTGTCACGGCTGCCCTTGACCAGGCTGGCCGCTTCCTTGAGTTGTTCTTCACCCGCATTGAGGTAGGCCAGGGCAGCAGCACCGGTTACCGCTTCAATACGACGCACACCGGACGCCACACCGCCTTCGCTGATGATTTTCAGCAGGCCGATGTCGCCGGTACGGTTGGCGTGGATCCCACCGCACAGTTCCACCGAGAAGTTGCCGCCCATGCTCAGGACGCGCACGTTGTCGCCGTACTTCTCGCCGAACAGCGCCATGGCGCCTTTGGCCTTGGCGGTCTCGATGTCGGTTTCCTCGGTTTCCACCGCGGTGTTCTTGCGCACCTGGGCGTTGACGATGTCTTCCAGGGCCTTGATCTGCGCAGGCTTGATCGCTTCGAAGTGGCTGAAGTCGAAACGCAGGCGCTGGCTGTCGACCAACGAACCCTTCTGCTGGACGTGCTCGCCCAACACCTGGCGCAGTGCCGCGTGCAGCAAGTGGGTGGCCGAGTGGTTCAGCGCAGTGGCGTGGCGCACGTCGGCGTCCACCTGGGCGTCCACCGGCGAACCGACGATCAGGCTGCCCGACGCCAATACGCCGTGGTGCAGGAATGCGCCGCCGGTCTTGGTGGTATCACGCACATCGAAACGACCGGAAGACGCCTTGAGGAAACCGCAGTCGCCGATCTGGCCACCGGATTCGGCATAGAACGGCGTCCGGTCCAGGACCACCACGCCGTCATCGCCTTCATTCAGGACGTCGACCGACTGGCCGTCTTTATACAGCGCGATCACTTTGGCCGAACCGTGGGTGGCCGTATAGCCGGTGAACTCGGTGGCCACGTCAACCTTGACCAGGCTGTTGTAGTCCATGCCGAAGGAACTGGCGGAACGGGCGCGCACGCGCTGGGCTTCCATCTCGCGTTCGAAACCTTCCTCGTCGAGGGTCAGGTTGCGCTCACGGGCGATGTCGCCGGTCAGGTCCATCGGGAAACCGTAGGTGTCGTAGAGTTTGAACACCACATCGCCCGGCACCACGCTGCCCTGCAGGCCGGCGAGGTCTTGCTCGAGGATTTTCAGGCCCTGTTCCAGGGTCTTGGCGAACTGCTCTTCTTCGGCCTTGAGCACGCGCTCGATGTGCGCCTGGTTCTGGGTGAGTTCCGGGAAGGCTGCGCCCATCTCGGCGACCAGCGCCGCGACGATCTGGTAGAAGAAGCTGCCGTTGGCGCCCAGCTTGTTACCGTGGCGGCAGGCGCGACGGATGATACGGCGCAGCACGTAGCCGCGGCCTTCATTGGACGGCAGCACGCCGTCGGCAATCAGGAAACCGCAGGAACGGATGTGGTCAGCCACCACTTTGAGCGATGCCTGGTCTTCATTGGCACAACCGATGGCCTTGGCCGCAGCGGCCAGCAGGCTCTGAAACAGGTCGATCTCGTAGTTGGAGTGAACGTGCTGCATCACCGCACTGATCCGCTCCAGGCCCATGCCGGTATCCACCGACGGTGCCGGCAGCGGGTGCAACACGCCATCGGCGGTGCGGTTGAACTGCATGAACACGTTGTTCCAGATCTCGATGTAACGGTCGCCGTCTTCTTCCGGCGAACCCGGTGGGCCGCCCCAGATATCGGCGCCGTGATCGTAGAAAATCTCGGTGCATGGGCCGCACGGGCCGGTGTCGCCCATGGTCCAGAAGTTGTCGGAGGCGTAAGGCGCGCCCTTGTTGTCGCCGATACGCACCATGCGCTCAGGCGGCACGCCGACTTGCTGGGTCCAGATGTCGTAGGCTTCGTCATCGCTGGCGTAGACGGTGACCCAGAGCTTTTCCTTCGGCAGTTTCAGCACGCCGGTGAGGAAGGTCCAGGCGAAGTTGATCGCGTCTTTCTTGAAATAGTCGCCAAAGCTGAAGTTGCCGAGCATTTCGAAAAACGTGTGGTGACGGGCGGTGTAGCCGACGTTTTCCAGGTCGTTGTGCTTGCCACCGGCGCGCACGCATTTCTGGCTGCTGACCGCGCGGGTATAGGCGCGCTTTTCCTGGCCCAGGAAGCAGTCCTTGAACTGGTTCATCCCCGCGTTGGTGAACAGCAGGGTGGGGTCATTGCCTGGGATCAAGGAGCTGGAGGCGACACGGGTGTGGCCTTGCTCTTCGAAGAAGCGAAGGAAGGCTTCACGGATTTCTGCGCTTTTCATTAGGTTCTTCCACGGAGTCTGAGGCCAAAGGCCAGTGCGCAACATCATCAGACGGAGCGACGGCAAAGGGCCGCATTATATCGGCCCTTTGCCGGTGGTACAGCGTGTTTATGTGATAGAAACAGTCAATTAGACAGTCTGCACGGTCATTTCCGAGAAAACTCGACGAATGCCTGCACCACTTGCTCGATCTGCGCACGGCTCACGTCCAGGTGCGTGACCATGCGCAGACGCGGTGCAGCGCTCAACTTGATGCCGCGCTCGGCGGCAAACGTCTTCAGGGCCTGCGCCCGGTCGCCGAGCTGCACATAGACCATGTTGGTCTGCACCGGCTCCACCGCATACCCGGCCTTGCGCAGTTCATCCCCCAGCCATTGGGCGTTGGCGTGGTCGTCGGCCAGGCGCTGCACCTGATGGTCAAGGGCATACAGCCCCGCCGCCGCCAGGGAACCGGCCTGGCGCATGCCGCCGCCGACCATCTTGCGCAAACGCCGCGCCTTGGCGATCAGCGCCGTGGAGCCGCACAACACCGAGCCAATCGGCGCGCCCAGGCCCTTGGACAGGCACACCGACACCGAATCGAAATGCTGGGTGATCTCCCGCGCGTCCACCTCGAGCCTGACCGCCGCGTTGTAGAGCCGCGCGCCGTCCAGGTGCAGGGCCAGGCCATGTTCACGGGTAAACGCACGTGCCCTGGCCAGGTACTCCAGCGGGAGCACCTTGCCCTGCATGGTGTTCTCCAGCGCCAACAGGCGGGTACGGGCGAAGTGGAAATCATCGGGCTTGATCGCTTCCAGCACCTGATCCAGGTGCAGGGAACCGTCCGCCTGCACTTCCAGTGGTTGCGGCTGGATCGAACCCAGCACCGCCGCGCCGCCGCCTTCGTACTTATAGGTGTGGGCCTGCTGACCGACGATGTATTCCTCGCCGCGCTCACAGTGGGCCATCAACGCCAGCAGGTTGCTCATGGTGCCGGTGGGCACGAACAACGCCGCGGCGAACCCCAGGCGCTTGGCCAGTTCGGCCTCCAGGCGATTGACGCTAGGGTCTTCGCCATACACGTCATCGCCGCTGACGGCGCTGGCCATCGCATCGAGCATGCCGGGGGTGGGTTGGGTCACGGTGTCGCTGCGCAGGTCTATCACGGTCATCAAACTGGCCTCTGATGGGTTGGGCGTTCTTTCGTACTGACGATTACTGCGGGTAAAGCCACGGAATATCAAGCCCTATGCTGCGTCAATCGAATATCAATCAAACAAACCGATATAGGCTATCGATACGGCAATCGTGCAGTTTCTGAAAAACCATGTTAAAAACTCTCCGCCGCCAGGGTTCTGGCGGCAACGTTCTCAGGGCGGGGTGCAATTCCCCACCGGCGGTAATTGCGCGCAATGTGCATAGCCCGCGAGCGCTTGGCGCCTCGAACTGCTCCGGCAGGACAGCGACAAGGTCAGCAGACCCGGTGTGATCCCGGGGCCGACGGTCATAGTCCGGATGAAGAGAGAACGGGATTGGCGCAAAAGGGCCGCGCGCTGAGTTCATGCCTGCATGACCCAGCTGTTCGTACCCTTAAATCCCATTCGATTCATAACGCCCTGTTTTTTTCTTAAACAGGAGTCAGAACATGCAACCCACCGCAATCGACAGCAAAAGCAAAAACCATCACGGCGAGCGCGTCGCGTTTATCCAGGCCTGCTGGCACAAGGATATTGTCGACCAATCGCGCAAAGGCTTCCTCAGCGAAATGATCGCCCTGGGTTACCAGGAATCGGACATCGATTTCTTCGAAGTCGGCGGCGCCTTTGAAATGCCCCTGCACGCCAAGCTGCTGGCCAAGACCGGCCGTTACGCCGGCATCGTCGCCGCGGCCCTGGTGGTGGACGGCGGCATCTACCGCCACGAATTCGTCGCCCAATCGGTGGTCAGCGGCCTGATGCAGGTTCAGCTGGAAACCGAAGTGCCGGTGTTCTCGGTGTCTCTGACCCCGCACCACTTCCACGCCGGCAGCGAGCACCACGCCTTCTTCCATGATCACTTCGTACACAAAGGCCAGGAAGCGGCGCGTACCTGTGCCGACACCTTGCACAAGGTACGTGCGATCCGCCGCAGCGAGCCGCGTGCGGTAGCAGTCTAAGCAACACCGCAACACCAATGTGGGAGGGGGCTTGCCCCCGATAGCGGTCTGTCAGTTAAAAATTTTCTGACAGTTACACCGCAATCGGGGGCAAGCCCCCTCCCACATTTGGATCCGGTTAAGGCTGAGATCTACGCCAACCCGGCGTCCGTGGTCGGCACGATCAATATCCCTGCGCGCAAGCCATTCTTCACCTTCGGGTTCGGGAAGATGATGCGTGCGCCCTCCTCCTCGATCACCCAGCGGGTCTTGGCGACGTCTTCGGCGAGCAGATAGCCCTGGGCCAACGGCGAAAAGTTTTCCACGTCCGCCGGCAGGTGCAACAGGAATGCATCGCTGTGCTTGATGACTTCGCGGGACACGGCAAACAGCTGCAGGCCATCCAGGCTGCCGGTGTCCGGCTCGGTGCCTTCGATGATCTGCGTCAGCCGGGTTTCCAGGCGCGACACGTCCACATCCTGGTTCTGCCCGAATGGCCGCGCCTTGCCCAATTCCAGGGTAAAGGCCTCGGCGCCCAGTTGTTCATAGGTAAAGGCGGAGAAGGTGATCGAAGCTTTGTTCTGCAGCAGCACCGCCTGCATACCGGCGGCGCGCAAGCGGGCCAGTTCGTGGCGCGAATGCTGGCGCCCGTCCTTCCACGGGTAGAGGGCGAACTGCTCGACCTTCGAACCGCGAATGGCGGTGTGCAGGTCGTAATGCAGACGCGAGCGGCCAGGCAGGCTGAAGAAGCTGCGGGCCAATTGTTCCAGCTCGGCGGCGCGCATGGCTTCAGGGCCGATATTTTTTTCGTGACGGCCGTTGAACAGCCGGTTGACGTCCAGTTCGAGGTAACGCTCACCGCGGCGCATGGCCTCGGGGTTGCCGAACAGGAACAGAATACGGGTGCGGGGTTTGATCTGCCCACGGGCGATGCCATGCAACAGGCGGTCGAGCAGTTCGATCGGCGCGGTCTCGTTGCCGTGGATGCCGGACGACAGCAGCACGTCGCTGCCGTTGTCCCGCGCTTGCGGCGGGCGCACTTCGAGCGCGCCTTCGCTGAGCCAGCGCATCTGCACGCCGTCGACAGTCAGTTGAATTTTTTGCGCCGGTTCACGACCGGCGAGAGTCAGTTCAAGGAGTTTGCCGAGGGCGAGCATAAGCAGCTTCCTTAGTGGTTGCAGCCTGGGCCGTGGACGTGATCGTCGTCATCACCCTCAACGTCGGCCGGTTCCATTTCCAGTTGCAGGCTCATCAGGTTGGTGGCCAGTGGGCGCATCAGCAGGTTGGCGTACTCGGCGTCGCCTTCTTCCACGTCCACACCGATCAGCAGTTGGCCACGGCCGTCGTGCTGAATCCAGACTTCCTTGCCCTGCCAGATCACGGCAACGCGGGTGCAGGAGGTTTGCAGCTGGGTGCCGTCGGTGTCTTCAAGGATCAGTTGCAGGGTATCGGTGCTCATAAATAGCTCTCGGCCGTGTGGCGTTAATTGATCTGGAAAGGATATACCGCGCCCAGTTTAAGGATTTGCGTCAGTTCATCCAATGCCGTGCGGCATTCAAGCAGCAATTGCGGGTCAGCCAGGTCGCTTTCGCGCAGGCTGTCGCGGTAGTGCTTGTCGACCCACTGGGTCAGCGTTTCATACAGCGGCGCGGTCATGATAACCCCTGGGTTCACCGCCGCCAGCTCGGTTTCGTTCAACGCCACGCGCAAGCGCAGGCACGCCGGGCCGCCGCCGTTCTGCATGCTTTGCTTGAGGTCGAAGACCTTGACCTCGCGGATCAAACCACCGGCAGCGGTCAGACCTTGCAGATACTGCCAGACACGTGCGTTGGCGCGGCACTCTTCCGGCACGATCAATAGCATCGAGCCGTCGGCGCGGGTCAGCAATTGGCTGTTGAACAGGTAGGAACGCACCGCGTCTTCGACGCTGACCTGGGCACGCGGCACGCACACCGACTGGAAGTTGCCGCCCAGCTTGCCCAACTTGGCCTGCAACTCGGCAAGCATCGTCTCGGTGTTGAGGAACGCGTCCTCGTGATAGAACAGCATTTCGCCATTGCCCACCGCGATCACGTCGTTATGGAACACGCCGGCATCGATCACCGCCGGGTTCTGCTGGGCGAAGACCACGCCAGCGTCTTTCAGGCCGTGCAGGCGGGCGACGGCCTGGGAGGCTTCGAGGGTCTGGCGCGCCGGGTACTTCTGCGGCGCCGGGTAACGGGTGTCGAACGCGCTGCGGCCGAACACGAAAAACTCCACGCCGGCCTCGCCATAGTCACGGCAGAAACGTGTGTGGTTGGCCGCGCCTTCGTCGCCGAACTGCGCCACCGCCGGCAACGCGGCGTGGTGGGCGAAGTGTTTCGCATCGGCAAACATCGCCCCCAATACGCGGCTGGTGGTCGGGTGTTCGATGCTGCGGTGGTATTTGCAGTTGAGGTTGGCGGCGGTGAAATGCACGCGGCCATCCGCCGTGTCGGCGCTCGGGCTGACGGTGGCGGCGTTGGCCACCCACATGCTCGACGCCGAGCAACTGGCGACCAGCAATGGCATGGCGTGCTTGGCCGCGTGCTGGATGACCTGGGCATCGCTGCCGCTGAAGCCGAGGTTGCGCAAGGCAGCCACGTCCGGGCGTTCCTGCGGCGCCAGCACGCCTTGCACAAAACCCATGTCCATCAGCGCTTTCATTTTCTGCAGGCCCTGCAACGCCGCTTCCTTGGGGTTGGAAGCTTGCTGGCTGTTGCTCTGGGACGCGACGTTGCCGTAGGACAAACCGCCGTAGTTATGGGTCGGCCCCACTAGACCGTCAAAATTGACTTCATAGGATTTCATCGGCGAGGCTCCACGAACATCTGTTTTTATAGGCAATCTTCAACACACCCCGGGTCAAGTGTGGGAGGGGGCTTGCCCCCTCCCACCTTTAGATCAGTGTAATGCCGGGGGTGAGTGTGGCTGGCAGCACCAGGCTTGGGGTTTCCAGGGACGCCACCGGGTACGCGCAATAATCCGCTGCGTAATAGGCGCTGGCGCGATGGTTGCCCGAAGCCCCGACACCACCGAACGGCGCGGTACTGGCGGCGCCGGTCAGTTGTTTGTTCCAGTTGACGATCCCGGCGCGGCTTTCCAGCCAGAATTGCTGGTAGCGCGCTTCGGAGTCCGACAACAAACCGGCGGCCAGGCCGTACTGGGTGTTGTTGGCCTCGGCAATCGCCGCGGCGAAATCAGCGTAGCGGATCACCTGCAACAGCGGGCCGAACAACTCTTCATCGGCGCGCTCGCTCACTTCGGTCACGTCAATGATGCCCGGGGTCAGCAACGCGGCCTGAGCCTGCGGCTGGGTCATTTCCAGCAGCGCCACGGCGCCGTTGGCCAACAGCAGTTCCTGGGCGTCCATCAAGGCTTTCGCCGCCGCCAGGGAAATCACCGAGCCCATGAACGGCGCCGGTTGCTGGTCGAACGCACCAACCGCAATCGTCGCGCTGACCGCCACCAGCCGCGCCAGCAGCGCATCGCCCCAGGCGCCTTCGGGCACCAGCAAGCGACGGGCACAGGTGCAACGTTGGCCGGCCGAGATAAACGCCGATTGGATGATGGTGTAGACCGCCGCATCCACGTCGGCCACTTGATCCACCACCAGCGGGTTGTTACCGCCCATTTCCAGGGCCAGGATCTTGTCCGGGCGCCCGGAGAACTGCTGGTGCAGGTGGTTGCCGGTGCGGCTGGAGCCGGTGAAGAACAACCCGTCGATACCCGGGTTGGCCGCCAGGGCGATCCCGGTTTCCCGCGCACCTTGCAGCAGGTTCAACACGCCCGCCGGCAGGCCGGCTTCGATCCAGCATTGCACGGTCAGCTCGGCGACTTTCGGGGTCAACTCGCTGGGTTTGAACAGCACGGTATTGCCCGCCAGCAACGCCGGGACGATATGCCCATTGGGCAGGTGGCCGGGGAAGTTGTAAGGGCCAAACACCGCCACCACGCCGTGGGGCTTGTGGCGCAGCACGGCGGTGGCGTCGCCCAGCGGGCCGCTCTTCTCGCCGGTACGCTCGCGGTAGCTTTGCACCGAGATCGCGATCTTGTTGGCCATGCTGGTGACTTCGGTGGCCGATTCCCACAGGGGCTTGCCGGTTTCTTCACCGATGCAGCGGGCGATTTCATCGGCGCGGCTTTTCAAGGTATTGGCGAAGGCTTCGAGCACGCCGATGCGCTCTTCCAACGAGCGCCGGGCCCACGCCGGAAACGCCTGGCGCGCCGCCTGCACGGCGGATTCGACCTGTTCGGCGCTGGCGCCATTGCCGGCCCACAGCACGTGCTGGGTCACCGGGTTGCGCGATTCGAACAGCTCACCCTGGCCAGCCAGCCAGCTACCTGCGATATACAGCGAATTCATTATTTCGACTCCCGAGCAGCAGACAACGGTACGGCACGCACTTGATCGCCCACCACCAGTTGCAGGCGCTTGGCGGTCAACGGATCAACCACCAGCGTGCCTGCCGCCAGGCGGGCCGGTGCGGCGGTGATGCGGCACTCTTCGCGCTTGCGGTTATGGATCAGGAACGGCGTGGCGTCGTCGCCTGGCGTGCCGATGGCCAACACCAGCGACTGGCTGTCGCGCACCGCACGGATCTTGCTGGTCTCACATTCCACCGCCGGGCCGGCGTCGAAAATGTCGACATAGCCCTGGTAGCTGAACCCTTCGCTCTTGAGCATGCTCAGCGCCGGCTCGGTATCCGGGTGAACCTTGCCGATCACGTTGCGCGCATCCTCGGACAGGAAGCAGCTGTACAGCGGAAATTTCGGCATCAACTCGGCGATAAAGGCTTTGTTGCCCACGCCGGTGAGGTAGTCGGCCTGGCTGAATTCCATCTTGAAGAAGTGTCGGCCCAGGCTTTCCCAGAACGGCGAACGCCCGGCTTCATTGGACACGCCGCGCATCTCGGCGATGATCTTGTTGCCGAACAACTGCGGGAACTCCGCGATAAACAGCAGGCGCGCCTTGGCCAGCATGCGGCCGTTGAGGCCGTTGCGGTAATCGGCGTGCAGGAACAACGAACACAGTTCGGAGTTGCCGGTGAGGTCGTTGGCCAGGAACAGCGTCGGGATCTCACGGTAGATATTCAGCTCCTGGGAGGCGCTGACGGTCAGGCCGACCCGGAAGTTGTACCAGGGCTCGCGCAGGCCGACGGCGCCGGCGATGGCGGAAATCCCCACCACGCGGCCTTCGTCGTTTTCCAGCACGAACAGGTAGTCGGCATCCCCGCGCCCGGCTTCGCCGCGGAAGGTCTTTTCGGCCCAGCCGACCCGGTGGGTCAGGCGCTCTTCGTTGGCCGGCAAGGTGGTCAGGCCGGTGCCGGTGCTGCGCGCCAGATCAATCAGGGCCGGTAAATCGCTGCTGCGTACGGGACGAACGATCATGCTATCTCCTCAGGCGGGCCGCCCGTTCAGGCCACCCGCAAAACTCTGCGTTAAACCGCAACCAAACGCACGCTGGCGCCTTCGCCGACGCCCAGGGCTTCGGCTGCTTCCAGGTCCAGGGTCACCGGTTTGCCGGGCGCGTAGTCCAGCTCCAGCAGCACCGCGCGGTAATCCTGCAACTGCGCGTTGCTCACCAGGTACTGGCGGCCGACACCCTTGACCCTCTCGCCGATCTTCACCGGCACCACGCGGCTCTGGGCGATCGAGCGAATGCCCGAGACCCGTGCGTGCAGCGTCGGGCCGCCGTCGAAGATGTCGATGTAGTGATCGGTCTCGAAGCCTTCGCGCATGAGGATGTCGAAGGTGATCTGCGCACGCGGATGCACCTGGCCCATGGCTTCCTGGGCTTCGTCCGGCAGCAGCGGCACGTAGATCGGGTAGTGCGGCATCAGCTCGGCGAGGAACGTGCGGCTTTTCAGCCCGCACAGGCGCTCGGCGGCGGCGTAGTTGAGGTCGAAGAAGTTGCGTCCGATGGCGTCCCAGAACGGCGAATCACCGTTCTCGTCGCTGTAGCCGACAATCTCGGTCACCACCGAGTCGGCGAAGCGCTCGGGATGGCTGGCGACGAACAACAGGCGGCCGCGGGAATTGAGTTCCGACCACGGCGAACCGACCAGCTCCGGCACCACGTAGAAGCTGGTGAGCAGGCTGTTGCCGGTGAGGTCGTGGCACTGGGAAAGCACGTGGATCTTGTTGTGGATCTTCAGCTCGCGGGAGGCGTGGACGAAGGTCTCGTTACGGAAGCTGTAGAACGGTTCCGAGTAGCCGGCCGAGGCGACGATGGCCGAACAGCCGACGAGCTTGCCGGTCTCGGTGTCTTCGAGCACGAAGAAATAGCTTTCTTCACCGTTGAAACTGACCTCGGCAGCGAAGGACGCTTCGCTGGCGGCGATCTTGTCGCTCAGGCGCTCCACATCGTCCGGCAAGGAGGTGACACCAATCGGGCTGTCCGCAGCCAGACGCTGCACCTCGCCCAGATCAGCCATTTGCGCGGGGCGCATCACCAGCATGGTGTCACTCCTTAACTCGAAAAACTCATAGGAAAAAGTACCGGACAGGTCAGGAACAACACATATCCAATGTGGGAGGGGCGGTGCGACGATTCGACTTGCCCCCGATAGCGGTGTATCAGTCACCAGATGTATCAACTGACAGACTGCTATCGGGGGCAAGCCCCCTCCCACATTCGACCCAGTCCGACAGATAAATGTGTATCAGGCTTGGGTCAGTGTTTTAACAGCACGCTCAAAACGGTCCAGGCCTTCATTGATGTCCGCATCCTCCACCACCAGGCTCGGCGCGAAACGCACCACGTCGGGGCCGGCTTGCAGGATCATCAGGTTTTCTTTCTCGGCCGCGTTGAACACGTCCTTGGCCTTGCCTTTCCAGGCGTCACTCAACACGCAACCGAGCAGCAGGCCGAGGCCGCGCACTTCGCTGAAGATCCCGTATTGTTTGCCGATCTGTTCCAGGCGGGCCTTGAACAGGTCGTGCTTGGCGTTGACGCCGGCCAGCACTTCAGGCGTGTTGATCACATCGATCACCGCCCCCGCCACCGCACACGCCAGCGGGTTGCCGCCGTAGGTGGTGCCGTGGGTGCCGACCACCAAGTGCTTGGCCAAGGCTTCCGTGGTGAGCATCGCGGCAATCGGGAAACCGCCGCCCAGGCTCTTGGCGCTGGTGAGAATGTCCGGCACCACACCGTAGTGCTGGTAGGCGAACAGATGGCCGCTGCGGCCCATGCCGGTCTGCACTTCGTCGAACACCAGCAGCGCGTCGTGGGCGTCGCACAGTTCGCGGGCGCCTTGCAGGTAGGCCAGCTCGGCCGGCAGCACGCCGCCCTCGCCTTGCACCGGTTCCAGCACCACGGCGCAGGTCTTGTCCGACACGGCAGCTTTCAGCGCGGCCAGGTCATTGAACGGCACATGGGTGATGCCGGTGATCTTCGGCCCGAAGCCGTCGGAGTACTTCGACTGGCCACCGACGTTGACGGTGAACAGGGTGCGGCCGTGGAAGCTGTTGAGGGCGGCGATGATCTCGTATTTCTCGCTGCCGAAGCGGTCGAACGCCACGCGACGGGCCAGCTTGAACGCAGCCTCGTTGGCTTCGGCGCCGGAGTTGCAGAAGAACACACGCTCGGCAAAAGTGGCGTCGATCAACTTGTGGGCCAGGCGCAGGGCCGGCTCATTGGTGAAGACGTTGGAGACGTGCCACAGCTTGTGGGCCTGTTCGGTCAACGCACCGACCAGCGCCGGGTGGGCATGGCCCAAAACATTGACCGCGATGCCGCCGGCAAAGTCGATCAGCTCGCGACCCGCCTGGTCCCACACGCGCGAACCTGCGCCGCGCACGGGGATGAATGCGGCAGGTGCGTAATTGGGCACCATGACCTGGTCGAAATCGGCACGTTGCACCGGGGCTTGCTCAACGGACATCGGAGTCTCCTGAAGAGGAACGCCTGCCTGGAACTGGCGGGCGATGCAGGGATTGTAAGGACAGTTTTCAGCGCGGCCTTGCCGCCAAGCGACAACTTCTTATAGCGCCAACCCGCGATTTTGGCGGGTTTACGCCAATGCGACAAATAGCATCGCAATGGCGCAGTTTAAACGCTACCGGGGCACAGCGGCAGGTGGTCGAGCAGGATAGGCGTAACTTGGCCGGCGGCCGGCTATCTATCTACCGCAGGGATCGCGCGGGTGAGATCAACCGCGTTCGGACGGCACCGACGACAACTCGAACGGGCTGCTGCTGCGTCGCTGGTTGCGGTCTTCGCGGGGGGTGGCGCCGAAGAAATTGCGGTAGGCGCTGGAGAAGTGCGGCCCCGAGGAGAAGCCGCAGGACAGGCCGATCTGGATGATCGACTTGCTGGTTTGCATCAGCATCTGGCGGGCCTTGTTCAGGCGCAGTTCCAGGTAATACTGGCTGGGGACGCGATTGAGGTATTGCTTGAAGATGCGTTCCAGTTGTCGTCGCGACACGCAGACATGCTGGGCGATTTCGTCGGTGGTCAGCGGTTCTTCGATGTTGGCCTCCATCAACAGCACCGCCTGGGTCAGCTTCGGATGGCTCGAGCCCAGGCGGTTTTGCAGAGGGATGCGCTGGCGCTCGCCGCCTTCGCGGATGCGCTCCACCACCAGTTCCTCGGACACCGCACCGGCCAGCTCGGCGCCGTGATCACGGGCCAGCACCGCCAGCAACAGGTCGAGTACCGACATGCCGCCACAGGCGGTCAGGCGATCGCGGTCCCAGTCGAACAGATGGCTGGTGGCGATGACCTTGGGGAAGCGCTCGGCGAAATCGTCCTGCCAGCGCCAATGCACGGCGGCGCGGTAGCCGTCGAGCAGACCGAGATGAGCCAGCGGGTAGACACCGGCCGACAAGCCGCCGATCACACACCCGGCGCGCACCAGTTGCTTGAGCGCGGTGCTGAGCTGCGAAGCGATCGCGGTGGGCGGTTCGTCGGCCAGCAGGAACAGTTTCTGGAAGCCTTCGAGCTTGCCGGCCCACGGCCCGCCGGGCAGTTGCCAGGCGCCATCGGTCTGCGGTTCGGCCTGCAGAAACGACAGTTCATAGACCACCTCCGGATGCACCCGCTGAGCAACGCGCAAGGCCTCCTCAGCCAGCGCAAGCGTCAGTGCTTTTGTGCTGGGCCAAATCAGGAAACCAATTCGATGGGCAGTCATGGAGGGCTATCCGAAGCAAAAACAGTGAAAGAAGCCGTGGGCCAATGCTAGCCCGTAAACGAACACAAATCTCAAAAACGATGAACATCCAATGTGGGAGGGGCGGTGCGACGATTCGACTTGCCCCCGATAGCGGTGTATCAGTCACCAGATGTATCAACTGACAGACTGCTATCGGGGGCAAGCCCCCTCCCACATAAAAGGAGTGGCTACTTCAAGCTGCCGGAGAGGAACTGCTGAAGCCGCTCAGACTGGGGATTGACCAGCACTTCGCGCGGGTTGCCGCGTTCTTCGACGATGCCTTTGTGCAGGAATACCAGCTGGTTGGACACTTCACGGGCAAAGCCCATTTCGTGGGTCACCACCACCATGGTGCGGCCTTCCTGGGCCAGGTCCTGCATCACTTTCAACACTTCGCCGACCAACTCCGGGTCCAGCGCCGAGGTGGGTTCGTCGAACAGCATCACCTCCGGCTCCATCGCCAGCGCACGGGCAATCGCCACGCGCTGTTGCTCGCCACCGGACATATGGCCGGGGAACGCATCCTTACGATGGCCCACGCCGACTTTGGCCAGGTAGTGCTCGGCCTTTTCCCGCGCGTCCTTTTTCGACATGCCCAGCACATGCACCGGGGCTTCCATCACGTTTTCCAGCGCGGTCATGTGCGACCACAGGTTGAAATGCTGGAACACCATGGACAGGCGCGAACGCATGCGTTGCAGCTGTTTCGGGTCGGCGGCCCGCAGGGCGCCGTCTTTGCCGGCCACCAGTTTCAGCTCTTCGTTATTGAGCAGGATCTTGCCGGCGTGGGGCTGCTCCAGCAGGTTGACGCAGCGCAAAAAGGTACTTTTGCCCGAACCGCTGGAACCGATGATGCTGATCACATCACCGGCCGCGGCGGCCAGGGACACGCCTTTGAGCACTTCATGACTGCCATAGCGTTTATGCAGGTCTTGGACTTCAAGCTTGTACATGCGGTCGGTTCTCACAAAAACAGGTGGTCAGTCGTTGAGCAAGCGCCCGTGACGCAGCGCTTCGCGCCCCGCCACCTTGGCCAGCCAGAAACCCGCTTGGGCATAACGTAGCCGTTCAACGGCAAACAGCACCCCCGAAGTGCCGGCGCAGATGATGCTCACGCGGTCTTCCAGAGGGTCGATCACTTCAAAAACCGGCTCGCCGGCGTCCACCCAGTCACCGGCTTTACGCAGGTAACTGATCACGCCAGCGTGGGGTGCAAACAGCAATTCGGTGCCTTCGAAGGGCACGCCTTCGCAGGGTTCGTGACGTGGCGCCGGCCACTCACCTTTAATCAGGCCCTGCTCGGCGAGGAACGCGAGGATGCCTTCGGCGTGGAAGATCGCTTCGTCGCGGCCGGTATCGGCCTGGCCGCCCAGTTCCAGGGTGGTCGCCAGGCACGCCAGCGGAATCTGCGCCTCGGGGAACGCCCGCGACACACGCAGCCAGGGCAGCGAGCAGGCTTCATCGAACGAACTGCCGCCGGAGTCTTCCGCCAGCAGCCCGACTTTCACATTCAAATGCGCCGACAGCGACCGCCACTGCGGCCAATGCTGGGGCAGCGCGTACATGTGCAGCGCGGCTTCGGCGTCGCAATGCAGGTCGAGGACGATGTCCGCGGTGCAGGCGTGGCTCAGCAGCACCCGCTGCATGCCTTGCAACTGGCTGGCCGGCGCGGGTAGCGCGTCGAGCGTATCGCGCATCGCCTGGCGGATCACGCGCACGTTGGCATGGGGATCATCGCCGAGCTTGCCGTGCAGTTGTGCGATCAGCGGCTCGCTCAACTCGACGAAATCGCGGTTGAAATTCTTGCCGCTGCCAATCTCGAAACGCCCTTGATGGCTGCCTTGCAACAGCTGGCCCAGGCCCATCGGGTTGGCCACCGGCACCAACTCGATCACGCCGTTGAGCGCGCCTTGCTGTTCCAGTTCGGTCAGGCGCTTTTTCAGCTCCCACGCGGCACGCATCCCCGGCAGTTCATCGGCGTGCAGGCTGGCCTGGATGTAGGCCTTGCGCTCGCCGCTGCCGAAACGGAACACGCTCAGTTGGCGCTCGCAACCCAGGTGGCCCCAGGGCAACAGGTGATCGATACGTTCCATATCAGTGCTTCCGTGGAGCCAGGTAGCTCAGCCAGCGGCGCTCGGCCAACTTGAACAGGCGCACCAGGATGAAAGTCAGGCACAGGTAGAACGCGCCGGCGGTGATATACGCTTCGAACGGCAGGTAGAACTGTGCGTTCACCGTGCGCGCGGCACCGGTGATGTCGATCAGGGTGACGATGGATGCCAGGCTGGTGGTCTGCAGCATCATGATCACTTCGTTGCTGTACTGCGGCAGCGCCCGGCGCAGGGCCGATGGCAGCAGGATGCGGCGGTACAGTTTGTAGCGCGACATGCCCATGGCCTTGGCCGCTTCGATCTCGCCGTTGGGGGTGGCCTTGAGGCTCCCGGCGATGATTTCGGCGGTGTAGGCGCTGGTGTTGATCGCAAAGGCCAGGCACGCGCAGAACGTGGCGCTGGACAACAGCGGCCACAGGAAGCTCTCGCGCACCGCCTGGAACTGGGCCAGGCCGTAGTAGATCAAGAACAGCTGCACCAGCATCGGTGTGCCGCGGATCACATAGGTGTAGAGCCAGGCCGCGCCGTTGACGATCGGCTGCTTGGACACCCGCATCAAGCCCAGGGGCAAGGCGGCGAGCAGGCCGAAGAACAGCGAAATGGCGAGCAGTTTCAGGGTGGTCAGCAAGCCGCCGAGGTACAGCGGCATGGCGTCCCAGATGACGTTGTAGTCGAAGATCATAGATCAGCCGCCCTTACGCCTACCGAGTAGCGCTTCTCAAGATGACGCAACGCCAGCAACGATACGCTGGTGATCACCAGGTACATCGCCGCCACTGCGAGGAAGAAGGTAAAAGGCTCGCGGGTGGCATCCGCCGCCTGCTTGGCCTTGAACATCATGTCTTGCAGGCCCACCACCGAAATCAGCGCGGTGGCCTTGGTCAGGACCAGCCAGTTGTTGGTAAACCCGGGGATCGCCAGCCGGATCATCTGCGGCACCATCACCCGGAAAAACACCTGGAAAGGGCTCATGCCATACGCCAGGCCGGCTTCGGCCTGGCCCTTGGGGATGGCCATGAAGGCGCCGCGGAAGGTTTCCGACAGGTAGGCGCCAAAGATGAAACCCAGGGTGCCGATACCGGCGGCCAAGGGGTTCAAGTCGATATAGTCGTCATAGCCAAGCATCGGCGCGACGCGGTTGAGCAGGTCCTGACCGCCGTAGAAAATCAGCAGGATCAGCACCAGGTCGGGAATCCCACGGATCACCGTGGAGTACAAGTCACCCAGCCAGGCCAACCAGCGCACCGGCGACAGGCGTAACGCGACCCCGATCAGACCCAGAACGATGGCCAAGGCCATGGACGACAAGGCGAGCTGAAGCGTCAACCATGCGCCATCGAGGATGACGGCCCCGTAGCCTTTCAACATGATTCAGGTCCTCGAAAAGGGGGATGAAAAAATGGCGCAAACCGCAGGAATTCTGTTGCTTGCGCCATTCTGGACAGACCGCTGCGACGATTTACTTGGCGTCTGGGCCGTAAATATCGAAGTTGAAGTACTTGTCCTGGATAGCCTTGTACTTGCCGTTGGCACGAATCGCAGTGATCGCAGCGTTGATGCGGTCCAGGTTTTCCTTGTCGCCTTTACGTACCGCGATACCGATGCCATCGCCGAAGTATTTGCTATCGGTAAAGGCTGGGCCGGTGAACGCGTAGCCTTTACCCGCAGCCGTATCGAGGAAACCTTCCTGCAACAGGGTGGCGTCAGCCACGGTGCCGTCGAGGCGGCCGGCTTCCACGTCCAGGTAGATTTCGTTCTGCGAGCTGTAAGGAACAACCGTGGCACCTTTAGGCGCCAGTACTTCCTTGGCGAAACGGTCGTGGATCGAACCGCGCTGCACGCCGATCTTCTTGCCTTTCAACTCATCCAGGCTGTCGCTGACGGTCGTGCCTTCCTTCAACACCAGGCGCGCCGGGGTCAGGTAGTAGCGGTTGGTGAAGTCCACGGACTTCTTGCGGTCGTCGGTGATGGACATGGACGACAGGATCGCGTCGATCTTGCGCACTTTCAGCGCGGGGATCAGGCCGTCGAACTCTTGCTCGACCCAAGTACACTTGACCTTCATCTCTTCGCACAGAGCGTTGCCGATGTCGTAGTCAAAACCGACGATGTTGCCATCCGGCGCCTTCGAGGCAAACGGAGGGTATGCCGCTTCGATACCAATTTTCAGAGGCTTGCCTTCAGCGAAAGCCTGCATGGACAGCACGGACAGCGCCAGGGCGCCCAACAGCACGAGTTTCTTCATCTTGGGACTCCATCGGTATAGGGCAAAACAGCAGTATGAGCCATGGCCCACGATGCGACTGAGTGAAACCGAATAGCGGTGCTGCGTCCTACGCCGATTCAACAGCGGCGACGACGAGCGAGTGATCGGCATTCTAACGACAGGCCGGAAGCCGATATTTCCTCAATGCGACAACAATTTACAGAAGCACCGAGAAAGCGGTTCCAGCACATTGACAGTCCCTGTTTTTTATGCAGAGACAAAAGATATTAAACCTGTTGATACTGCAAATAGCGGGCCTATTATTCGCAAACCCTTCTAGCACGGCAAGTCTGGCGTTTAATCTAATACTGGGAGCTGTCTAAAACGCGGCTTTTCGGTGCAAACCCGTAGCACTTTGCCTCATGTTCGGGCGAAGGGTTACACATTTGCGCCGCTCGGTAACATTCAGAAACGTCCTGACGAAGAAGTCGATATTTATTGGCCTGGGGTTATGCAGATCCATGTGGGAGGGGCGGTGCGACGATTCGACTTGCCCCCGATGGCGGTCTTCAGCCAACTGATCAGTGACTGATCCACCGCTATCGGGGGCAAGCCCCCTCCCACATGGGATCTTCAGTGGCTTTGAGAGACCACAAACATGGGATCTTCAGTGGCTTCGAGAGACCACAAACATGGGATCTTCAGTGGTTTTGAGAGACCACAAAAAAGCCCCACCCGGCTCACGCCGAATGGGGCTCTGTCCCACCTACCCGTCTTACGCGACGTTCATGGTCTTGTGGGTCTCAATCAAATGCGCCACCACACTTGGGTCGGCCAGGGTGGAGATATCGCCCAAGCCATCGTACTCAGCCGTGGCAATCTTGCGCAGGATACGTCGCATGATTTTGCCCGACCGCGTCTTCGGCAAGCCCGGTGCCCACTGGATCACGTCCGGCGAAGCGATCGGCCCGATTTCCTTGCGCACCCAGTTCTTCAGTTCCAGGCGCAGCGCTTCGGTCGGCTCTTCACCATTTTTCAGGGTGACATACACATAGATGCCTTGGCCCTTGATGTCGTGCGGCACACCCACCACCGCCGCTTCGGCGACTTTCGGGTGGGCGACCATGGCGCTTTCGATCTCGGCGGTCCCCATACGGTGGCCGGACACGTTCAACACGTCATCCACACGGCCGGTGATCCACCAGTAGCCATCTTCATCGCGACGGGCGCCGTCACCGGTGAAGTACATGCCCCGGAAGGTCTTGAAGTAGGTATCGACGAAACGGTCATGGTCGCCGTACAGGGTACGGGCCTGGCCTGGCCACGAATCGAGGATCACCAGGTTGCCTTCGGCAGGGCCTTCGATGATGTTGCCCAGGTTGTCCACCAAGGCCGGCACCACACCGAAGAACGGCCGTGCCGCCGAACCCGGCTTGAGCGCATGGGCGCCCGGCAGCGGGCTCATCAGGGTGGCGCCGGTCTCGGTCTGCCACCAGGTATCGACGATCGGGCAGCGGGATTGGCCGACGTTCTTGTAGTACCAGTCCCACGCTTCCGGGTTGATCGGCTCACCCACCGAACCCAGTAGGCGCAAGCTGCTGCCATCAACGCCTTCGCAGGCGGCGGTGCCGGAAGCCATCATCGCGCGGATCGCCGTCGGCGCGGTGTAGAGAACATTGACCTTGTGCTTGTCGACGATCTTGCCCACCCGAGTGATGTCCGGGTAGTTAGGCACGCCTTCGAACATCAGCGTGGTCGCGCCATTGGCCAGTGGCCCGTAGACGATATAGGTGTGGCCGGTGATCCAGCCGACGTCGGCGGTACACCAGAAGATTTCGCCCGGGCGGTAGTCGAACACGCGCTCATGGGTCAGGGCCGCATACAACAAGTAGCCGCCAGTGGTGTGCTGCACGCCTTTAGGCTTGCCGGTGGAGCCGGAGGTATAAAGGATGAACAGCGCTTCTTCGGCGCCCATCTCTTTCGGCGCGCACACGGTGCCCGCCACTTTCATCAGGTCTTCGTACCAGATGTCGCGATGCTGGTTCCACTTGATACTGCCACTGGTGCGCTTGCACACGATGACTTTCTGGACGCTGTTGGTTTCCGGGTTGGTCAGAGCGTCGTCGACGTTGGCCTTCAACGGAATCTTCTTACCGGCGCGCACACCTTCGTCGGCGGTGATTACCACTTTCGACTTACAGTCGATGATGCGACCAGCCAAGGCCTCCGGCGAGAAACCGCCAAACACCACCGAGTGGATCGCACCGATGCGGGCACAGGCCAGCATGGCGACCGCAGCTTCGGGGATCATCGGCATATAAATAGTCACCACGTCGCCGCGGTGTATGTCCTGGCCACGCAGGGCGTTGGCGAACTTGCAAACTTGTTCGTGCAACTCGCGGTAGGTGATGGTGCGGCTGTCGGCAGGGTCATCGCCCTCCCAGATGATCGCCGCCTGGTCGCCGCGCTCGGCGAGGTGACGGTCCAGGCAGTTGTAGGAAACGTTCAAGGTGCCATCGGCAAACCACTTGATGTCGACATGGTGATCGTCGAATGAGGTCTGCTTCACCATGGTGAAAGGCTTGATCCAGTCAAGACGCTTGGCTTGCTCACGCCAGAAACCATCGGGGTTGACCACCGACTGCTGGTACATGGCCTTGTAGGTCGCCTCGTCAGTCAGCGTGTTGGCTACTGTTTCGGGGCGAACGGGGTACAGGGAAGCCGCACTCATCTTTCTTACCTCGGTGAAATAGTTGTTTTTGTATGACCCCAGTTGTAGCCGGGGTCAGCCTATAGAACCATTCGACGATGGTAGTAACAAGACCCTACAAATTGCCCTGCTATCTCCTTCCCCCCTCTGGCCCGTAGCCTGCGGCGCTTGGCGGACACGTAAAAAAACCTGCGACGGGGGATTGTTACAAAAACCACCAATAGTGTTTATCAAAAGCACGGGTATATGAATATAACCCGCAGGCCTAAAATCGACTCCGCCAACAAGGCAACCAGATTAACAACGTAACAGCCCCCACGAAGGCACGTTAATCGGAAGTAAACACCCCTAAGTTACACACGAGGCCTCCAAAGGGCCCCGTGCCCCCTTTCGCACTGAAGAAGGTAAAAAGAGAAATGAAAGCTTTATTAGTTATGGCCCTCAGCAGCTTGTGCGCCACCGCCGCCCTGGCCGAGGAAGCCCCGACTGACGTAGCCGGCCAGAACGCCCCGATTGTTGAAGACTACACCTACAGCACTCACCTGGACGTCGCCAAAGTAGTCTCCATGAGCACCATTCCAGATGTATGCGAAGTCGTACCGGTAAAAATGGAATATGAAGACTCCAAAGGTCAGCGCCACATTCTTAACTACCATGTGATGGGTAACGGTTGCTCTAACGGATAACAACTTCGTTAGTTCACATTGACCGTGATCTTATTCGCCGCAAGAAATTGTTCTTGCGGCCAAAAACCCGCCTCCCGCTCCCCCGCTCAAAAAACCTCGCCAGCCCCCGCAATAAATAGCCCACCGTCCGTCAAAAAAATCCTCCGGCACCAACCCCCTGTAAACCCTCGCTCTGGCTCGAATACCAGGCGTTTTGTCAGCAATCCGAGCGCATCTGCCACAACACAAAGCCGTTTTTTTCCCTATAATGCGCGGGTAAATCGGGCCTGCAATATCCCTTTACACTGGGATGAAGAGCCGACCTGAGGCCTCCGCAGGAGCATGCATCTATCGCTCCGCCCCTCAAGCCTCACGCAGAGCACCCGTTCACCCCATTGCGTTTAATGCCTGCGCTAGCTGTTGCAACAAACGATTCCTTAAGATCCACCGCGGCCCGAGGGCCGTGTGAACCCCCAACCATCCGGTTTCACACGGGCACCTTCGAGCCCTCACGCAGGAGACGACACGTCATGCTGAGCTGGGACGAATTCGACAAAGAAGAAGACGGCGAAGTCGCCGTCAAAGGCGCCAACGCCGGCCACGCCACCGAAGCCAACATGGACCGCCTCGACGGTGCCGGCGCCGCTGCCGCCATCGAAGCCCGCGCCGTCACCGCCAACGACTCCGCTGCGATCATCCGCGCCAAGGCTGCCCTCGACAAACTCGACATCGCCGAAGGCCTCGCCGAGCTCGAAGGCGCCTCCGCCCGCGTCGCTGTCGACGAAAAGCGCATGATCAACTGCCGCGCCGACCTCA